>Ga0153915_10000134_pt1 | contig 65450 bp, 47 predicted proteins | sample Opewatmetagenome_2_FD_107003 | JGI IMG/M metagenome (GOLD analysis project Ga0153915, IMG submission 107003) | Freshwater wetland microbial communities from Ohio, USA - Open water 3 Core 3 Depth 3 metaG | ecosystem: Environmental > Aquatic > Freshwater > Wetlands | place: USA: Ohio, Lake Erie...
TGGCCGGCGTCGTCGTCGCCGCGCTCATCGGGTACCTCGTGGCGCTGTTCATCGGCGATGCGCCCACCTTCGCGGTGGTCATCGTGGGCTTCACGTTCATCTACATCACGCGCACCGTGATCGAAAATACGCCGGCCGTCGGGGGCACCCTCGGCATGTTCGGCCTTCCCGGCATCGTCGCGGACCCCGCGATCCACCGCCTGCTGATCCTCGTCATCCTGTACGGCATGGTGCTCCTCGCCGGGTTCCTCATCCACCGCTTCGACCACTCCCGCCTGGGCCGCGCCGCCTCCGCCGTGTTCACCGACAAGGACCTCGCCGCGTCCCTCGGGGTGGACTCCCGCAAGCTGGGCATCCTCCTGCAGACCGTGAGCTGCGTCATCGCCGGCGGCTGCGGGGTGCTCTACGGATTCATCTACAAGAGCTTCCATCTGGATTTCTTCACCTTCCACCTGGTGGGCGTCTTCATGACCGTGATCTTCGTAGGCGGGTACGCCACGCAGTGGGGCAGCGTGATCGCCGCGCCCATCCTCTACGGCGTGCCCCTGCTGTTCCCTCCCGCCATCCAGTCCTGGCGGATCGTGATCTACGGCGCCGCGCTGATCCTTGTGCTGGTCCTGAAGCCGGAAGGCTTCATCACGCGGCGCATGGTGGTACAATGGGAAACCGTTCTTTCGCGTGCTCGGAAGAACAGGAAATTGAAGAAGGAGGACGTATGAAGAAGCTTCTTTTCGCGCTCCTGGCCGTGGCTCTCCTGGCGACGATGGGATGCCAGAAGCCGTTCCAGGTTACGGAATGGAAAATTCCGTTCCTGGACTGCCTCACAGGATCCATCGCGAGCATCGGAGAGTACCTGAAGTGGGGCGCCGAACGGGCTGCCTTCGAGATCAACCAGGCCGGCGGCATCAAGGGCAAGCCGGTGAAGATCGTCGCCGTCGACACCGCGCTGGACGCCCAGAAGGGCTCCGTGGAGATGGCCAATGTCGTGAAGGACTCCCTGGTGTCCCTCGGACCCGTGCCGGAACCCGTCATCATGGCCGCCATGCCCATCGCCGTGGAGAACGGCATGATGTCCATCACCGCCACCACGTCCTACGAATACGCGATGAAGTACTTCCCCTGGACCATCTCCTGGTTCCCGCCCACCGAAGTGCGCCTCGGCAACCTGGTGACCGGATGGGCCAAGCAGTACACCGACATCAAGACCGTCATCCAGTTCGTCGAGAACTACGGCCCCTGGCCCGGCATGGCGGATGCGCACGCGAAGGGCCTCACCGGCCTCGGCATCAAGATGCTCGACAAGATCGACGTGCCCAGCGACGCGGTCACCTTCGGGCCCCTGGTCGTGAAGGCCCTCGAGGCGAAGCCCGACGGCATCGTGTTCGTCTGCAACGCGGAGAAGATCGCCAAGATCATCAAGGAACTGAAGGGCCGCGGCTGGAAGAAGATGGATCACCTGCTGGTGTTCTCCTCCGGGGACGCCCCCGAGCTGTACGCCACCGGCGGCGCGGACCTCAACGGCGTGAACATCTACAACTACATCAACCCCGGCATCAGCAACCCGCGCTGGAACGCGTTCAAGGAAGCCTACGCGAAGGACCACCAGGGCGCGGAGCCCGCCAGCCTCTCGCCCAACTACTACGACGCGGTCTACATGATCAAGGAAGCCATCGAGAAGTCCGAGATCACGGGGGACCCCAAGAAGCTGAAGGACGAGCGCAAGAAGATCGCCGACTACATCTTCAACATCAAGGGTTTCCAGGGCCTGCAGTTCAGCTGGGACACCAAGGACGGCGTCCCGACCAACAAACCGACCTACATCTTCGAGATCAAGGACGGCAAGAAGGCCCTCAAGACCGAGGTCCGGTAGCATCCCGTCCGATTCCACGGCCCCCCGCGCACGACGGCGGGGGGCTTTTTCATGGGACGATTGACACGGCCGGGACGCAGGGGCAGTATGGCCGGATCCAGACCAAGCCGGAGGAAACCATGGCGGCGAAGAAGCGTTATGCGCAGGTCGGCACCGGAGGAAGGGCCTCCTTCTTCTACGAGGCGATCGCGGGGACATACAAGGCCACGAGCGAGCTGGTCGCCTTCTGCGACGTGAACCAGACGCGTATGGACTACGCGAACGGCCGGATCCGGGAAAAACACGGCGCCGGGCCGGTGCCCACCTACACCTTCGACCGGTTCGACGACATGATCCGGGAGACGAAGCCCGATACGGTGATCGTCACCTCCATCGACCGCACCCACCACCGCTACATCATACGCGCCATGGAGCTGGGCTGCGACGTGCTCACCGAGAAGCCCATGACCGTGGACGAGGCGAAGTGCCAGGCCATCCTGGACGCCGTAGCCCGCACGGGCAGGAAGCTGCGCGTCTCCTTCAACTACCGCTACGCGCCCCACAGCACCAAGGTCCGGGAGGTGCTGCGCGACGGGACCATCGGCGACGTGCAGGCCGTGCACTTCGAATGGGCCCTGGACACCAACCACGGGGCGGACTACTTCCGCCGCTGGCACCGGGACAAGAGGAACAGCGGGGGCCTCCTGGTGCACAAGGCGACGCACCATTTCGACCTGGTGAACTTCTGGCTCGCCTCCCGCCCCAAGACGGTCTTCGCCTTCGGGGACCTGATGTTCTACGGCAGGGAGAACGCGGAGAAGCGCGGCATCACGAAGTTCTACAACCGCGTGCACGGCTCTCCCAACGCGGAGGGGGACCCCTTCGCCCTGGACATGGAGAAGAGCCCCAACATGAAGGCGCTGTACCTGGCGGCGGAGAAGGACGACGGCTATCTGCGGGACCAGAGCGTGTTCGGCGACGGGATCAGCATCGAGGACACCATGGCGGTGCTGGTGCGCTACGCGAGCGGCGCCATGATGAGCTACTCCCTGTCCGCCTACAACCCCTGGGAGGGCTTCCGCGTGAACTTCGTAGGCACCAAGGGCCGCCTGGAGGTCGAGGTGGTGGAACGCAGCTACGTGAACGCGGCCGGGGACCGGGCCCAGGAGGGCGCCGCCTCCAGCCGGCGCATCCTGGTGCGCCCGCACTTCGCGGCCCCCTACGAGGTGACAATCGAGGAGGGCGCGGGCGGCCACGGCGGCGGGGACCCCGTGCTGCTCAACGACCTGTTCGGCGTCCCGGCGCCGGATCCCTTCCACAGGGCCGCCTCCCACGTGGACGGGGCATGGTCCATCCTCACGGGCATCGCGGCCAACAGGGCCATCCGCACGGGCCTTCCCGTGGACGTCGACACGCTGGTGAAGTTCTAGAGCCGACGGGGCCTCCTTCGGGAGGCCCCCCCCATCCAGGGGACGGCGTCGTCCACCGTGGCGGAGCCGTCCTTCCCATGAATGAAATGTTATCTTTCTTTCATCGCGCGTCATTTGCCTTGTCCGGACGGATCTGGTAGTGTTCCCGCTCATGGGAAAGAGGTTCTTGCTGCTGTCGGCGTCCTTGTCCCTGACGATCCTGGTCGCGGCACAGGAGACCGTACCCATCATCACCCTCGATCAATGCATCGATGCCGCGCTGTCGAACGGCGATGAGAACCGGATCCTCGAGTACAGCCTCGAGACAAGCAGGGCGCAACATGCCCTCAACGTATCCAGGAACTCGATAGGCCTCTCCGGTGCGCTTGGATACGGCCAGAGCTTCCAGTTGACGGACAACCAGGCCCTGTTCACGTCCAGGTCGTTCGGGATCGCCGCGGCTGCGTCGACCGTCGGCGCCCAGGCGACCGCCTCGCTTTCAAGCCCCTTGACGACAGTGAACCTCTATATGGCCCCCTACGCCCCGGCCACCTCGTATGCAAAGGACTCCAGCACGGTCGGGCTCCAGCTGAATCAGGTCCTGTGGAACGGCTACCTCGGAGGAACCACCCAGGCGACAGTCGACAAGAGCTTCCTTGCCCTGCAGGCCAAGCAGATCGGCACGGATTCCTCACGGGCCGCCCTGGTGTACCGGATCCGGCAGGCCTACTACGCCATGCTCTCCGCGCAACGGACCGTGAAGCTGCGGGGGGAGATCCTGGACAAGCAGAAGGGCGTGCTCGCGCAGATCACGGCCGTCTACGAGCTCCGGCAGGCGAGCGCCGTCGACCTGAAGGCCGCGCAGATCAATGCGCGCGGCGCGGAGATCGACGTTCGCGGCGCGCAGCACGACCTGCAGATGGCGCGCATCCGCCTGTCCAACCTGATGGGACGGCCCCAGGATTCCGATTTCGCGGTCGCTGAGGCGCAGGACCCGCAGATCCCGGCCACCCTGGCGGACGCCGTCGCGGAAGGCCTGCGGCGCCGCGCCGATCTGAAGCTGATCGAACTGAATCGGCGGTCCGCAAGGATCGACCTGGACCTCCTGCGGGGGCAGGCGACGCCCACGGTGAGCGTCAACGGGACCATCTACGCGGCCGTGGACTGGACGGGCAAGACCGCAAGCCTGGTGAATGCCGGCATGAAGGTGGCCATGCCCCTCCTGGATGCGGGCGCGGAAAAAAACCAGGAGGACGCCCTCCAGCGGCAGATGGACGGCTACGAAGCCCAGACGTCCCAGCTGTCCAAGAGCATCTCGGCGGACATCCAGGACGCCTTCGGGCTTCTCCAGATCCAGAAGGACAGGCTGGAGGTGGCAGGGCTCACCGCGGAGAATACCGATCTTCAATACAGGATCGTGAAGACCCAGTACGACAATGGAACCGCGTCCGGCCAGGACCTGATCACCGCCGCGGTCAACGCGGCAAACGCCCGTGCCGCGAACGAGAAGGCGCGCAGCGACACCCAGCTGGCCGCCCTGCAGCTCCTGAACGCCATGGGATACTAGGGAGGCTCCGATGAGGACAAGGACCGTATGGCTCACGGCCGTGGCGGCCGCGGGTCTACTTCTGGCGATGGGCGGATGCTCCAGGACAGCGGCGAGCGACGGGCCCGCGTCCGCCGGCAATGCCGGCGCCGCAGGGGCTGGCGGGGCCAGGCGGGGGCAGGCCTCCATCAGCGTGCAGGCCGTCACCGTGTCCTACGGCCCCCTGATCACGGACAGCACCACTTCGGGATCCGTGGTGCCGGTCACGCAGAGCCAGGTGGCGGCGCAGGTGGCTGGCGTGGTCGCGAGCGTCCTCCACAGGACGGGCGATTGGGTGGCGGCCGGGGAGGTGGTGGTCCAGATCGACGACGCGCAGCTGAGGCTTTCCGTGCAGAACGCGCAATCCGCCCTGGAAAACGCCCGGATCAACCTCACGGTTTCCCAGCAGAACACCACGGCCTCCAACCCGAAACTCACCGCGCAGCTGCAGTCCGCCCAGAACGCCGCCTCCGCGGCGCAGAAGAACTACGACTCCCAGAAGGCCCTCCTGGACCTCGGAGGGATCTCCTCCTCCGCGCTGGACAACTCGAAAAGCCAGCTGGCGCAGGCGCAGGCCAACCTCGAGGCGGCCAAGGCGGCGCTGGACCAGAACCAGCAGGCCGAAACGCAGAATCTGGCCCAGCTGAAGCTTTCCGTGGATCAGGCGTCCAACCAGCTGCAGCTCGCGCAGCTGAACCTGCAGAACTCGTCCATCAAGGCCCCCTTTGCCGGGCAGATCGCCGCGATGAACGTGACGCCCGGTATGTACGTCAGCGCCAACACCTCCGCCTTCCTCCTGGTGAGCGTGGAACGGCAGATCTCCTTCGCGCAGCCGCCTGCCGACGCCCCCAATGTCCCGCTGGGAAGCACGGTGCAGTTCACGTATGCGGGCAAATCCCATCCCGTGAGGGTCCTGCAGGCGCCGTCGGCGCCGATCAATGGGATCGTTCCGATGGTGGCCTCGGTGCCGGACGGTTTCCTCCCCCCGTACGGGACGGTCGGCACCATCACCTACAGGATCACGGTCGCGGAGGGCGTCCTGGTGCCCGTGTCCGCGCTCCAGACCCGATCGAACCAGAACTTCCTCTATTCGGTCATGGCCGGCAAGGCGGTGGAGAATCCGATCACCGTGCTCGCGCAGGCCGGAAGCTCCTCCGCCGTGACCGGCATCGAGGCGGGAACCCAGGTGATCGTCAATCCCCCGCCGGGGCTCCTCGCGGGATCGGCCGTCCAGGTCGTGGCCATTCCCGAAGCGCAGACCCCATCCGCCCGGCAACAGGCGTCGGGGGAAGCCCCGGCGGGCCAGGGAGGACCGCCGGAACGCCCGGGACAGGCCGGGAACGCATCCGCGGGATCCGGCCAGCGCGCACAGGGACAGGGCGGACGCGGCCAGGGCCAGCCATGAAGACCCTCCGCGACATGGAGACCACGGTCTTCAACCGGATCAACCCGGCCATCAACTTCTCGGTCAGCCGTTACGTGCTCTCGATAGGGATCTTCGTGGCCGTCGTCGTCTTCGGCTTCATTTCCATCTTCGGGCTCGGCGTGGATCTTCTGCCCGCCATGGTGATCCCTTCCGTAAATGTGTCCGTCTCCTATCCCGGCGCCACTCCTGGCGTCGTGGACCAGCAGGTCACCCAGCTGATCGAGAACGCCGTCTCGACCATGAGCAACATCACGGGCCTCAACTCGACAAGCTCCACCGGCTCCAGCCGCGTCTCCATCAGCTTCGACACCAGCGTGGACAAGAACGCGGCGGCCAACCAGGTGGCCTCCCTGGTCGCCGGGGTGACCCGAAGGCTGCCGTCCGGAGCGGGAACCCCGGCGGTGCAGACATTCGATCCCAATTCCGAGCCGATCCTCCAGTTCGGCGTCTGCGGCGGCGCGGCCAACCTCACGGACGTCGGCGACTACGTGCAGAACACCCTCGTGCCTGACCTCGAGCTGGTGCCGGGCGTGGCTAACATCCAGACCGACGGGGCCCCTTCCCGCCAGTTCCAGGTCCTCCTGGACCCCGACAAGCTTCAATACTACGGCCTCAACCCGTCCCAGGTCATCGCCGCGATCACGTCCTCCGCTGTCAGCACGCCCATCGGCACCATCACCAGCCAGAACAGCATGCAGACCTTCACGACCCAGAACGTCCCCTCCGACCTGGGCCAGATCGGGCGCACCCTCGTGGACGCCTCCCGCGGCATCACGGTGGACGATGTCGCCGGGGTCCGCATCGCGCCCTCCTCCTCCAACTACGCGCGCGTGAACGGCATCCCGTGCATCCTGGTGTCCGTCCAGCGCACCAGCGACTCCAACTCGGTCGCCGTGGTCAAGGAAGTGCGCGCCCTCCTGGCCTCCTCGCGGCTGCCGTCGGGCTACTCGATCATCGTGAGCAACGACACGACGGGTCCCATCCAGGCCTCCATCGACTCCACCTACCGCGAACTGCTGAACACCGCGCTGGTGGTCGCGGTGATCCTGCTCCTGTTCCTCGGAAAACTGGATACCGCGTTTTCCGTGATCCTCGCCATCCCCATCGCGCTCTCCGCCTCCCCCATCCTCTACCGCTTCGCCGGATTCTCCTTCAACCTCGTCTCCCTCCTGGCACTCATCATCGCCATCGGCATCGTGGTGGACGACTCCATCGTCGTGGCGGAAAACGTGGAGCGCTACCGCGCCATGGGCTTCGGCCTGAAGGACGCCGTGCTCCAGGGCGCGAGCGAGGTGTTCAGCGCCGTCGTGGCCGCCTCCCTGTCCATCCTCTCGGTGCTCCTTCCGGTGAGCTTCCTGGGCGGGTTCATCGGCCGGTACCTGCAGCAGTTCTCCCTGGGGCTCGCGGCCGCCGTGGCCTTCTCCCTCCTGGAGGCGCTCCTGTTCCTGACGGTGCGCCTGGCCTACACGCACGACGCCCGGACTCTCGACTGGGACGACTTCCTGAAAAGCTGGACGCGGCTGCCCGAGGCGTTCCGCTGGGGATTCAGGAGCTGGAGGAAGGGCTTCGGGATCCTCCTGGGCCTGGCGGCCGCCGCGGGGATCTGGTACTTCACGAAGAAGCCGCTGTACCTCGCGGGCCTGATCTCCTATCCGATCGTCCTTGGCCTCCTGAACTACGTCGTCCGGGTCGCCTATTCGTTCCTCTCCGCTTTGACCACGACGCTGCACAACGGGACGGAGGCGGCCCTCAAGTGGGTACGGGAAGGGTATACGCGCTCGCTTTCGGGCCTCCTGGACCACAGCATCCCGGTCCTGATCGCCGCCGCCGCATTCCTCGCCGTCTCCGCGGTGGTCATCCTCCCCCGCCTGCCGTTCAATTTCGTGCCGCAGACGGATTCGGGATACATGCGGGTGAACATCCGCTTCCCCACCGGCACCCCGAGCCTGATGGCGAACCAAGGAACGGGACGCGTCGAATCCTACCTGCTCCAACGTCCCGAGGTGAGCAACATCCAGGCGACCATTGGGAGTTCGGGATCGGTCACGGTCCAGCTGGCCCCGATCGGTCAACGCCCGTCCCTCACGGCCCTTTCCACGCAGTACCGGCGGGACATCTCGGCCCTGTTCCGCGACATGCCCTCCGTCAGGATCTCCGTGGGCGGCAGCGGCGGAGGCGGATTCGGGGGCGGGTTCGGCTCCGCCCTCCAGCTCAACATCACGGCCGCGGACATCGACAAGCTCCAGGAACGCAACGGCCGGATCCTCCAGGTCCTGCAGGACAACCCCTACGTGGCCGACGTGACCTCCAGCCTCTCCGACGTGAACTTCCAAAACGAGTTCCTTCCCGATCCCTCGAGACTGAAGGGAACGGGAATCACCCCCAGCCAGATCGCGGCGGTCCTGCAGACCTACACGAGCGGCAGCCAGGCGTCCAACGTCGTCACGGGCGGCCTCAGCTACCCCATCCAGGTCATGGCGGACCCGACAATCATCACGGGACAGCAGTCCCTCCTGAACCTGCCGATCTATTCCTCCACGCTGCAGACGTCCCTGCAGATCGGACAGCTGGGGCAGTTCCAGCTCCGGGAGGCTCCGGTCAGCCTGAGCCGGTCCAACAGACAGTACATGGGGCAGCTCTCCATGAACCTCAAGCCGGACGCCCCGACAGCGCTCACGCTGCAGAACCAGATCGAGGAGGATTTGACCAAAGCGGGACTGATCGGAGGCGACGTCAAGCTATCCACCGGCAGCAGCTACGGGCAGGCCGCCCTGGCCAGCCAGCTGGCCGCCACGGGCCCGCAGATCTTCCTGCTCGCCTTCTTCCTCGCCTACCTGGTCATGGCCGCGCAGTTCAACTCCTGGCGCTATCCCATCTACCTTCTGCTTCCGGTGCCCCTGGCGCTTGTGGGCGCGCTATGGCTCATCTTCCTCATCGGGGGCGGCCTGGACATCTTCGGCCTCATGGGCATGCTGATGCTCATCGGCCTGTCCGCCAAGAACGCCATCCTCTACCTGGATTTCGTCGTGGAACGGATCGGCAAGATGCCCTTCCGGGACGCCTTGAGCGAGGCCGCGCGGCTGCGCTTCCGGCCCATCGTCATGACCACGCTCACGGTCCTCGTGATCAGCTTTCCGCTGATCTTCAGCAGGGGTCAGGGAGCCGAGTTCGGCCAGCGCATGGGCATCGTGATGCTGGGAGGCATCTTCTTCTCCGCCATCCTGACGTTCTTCGTGGTTCCCGCCGCCTTCTATCTCTTTGAACGCCGCCGCGTGGCGGCCGTCGAGGAAGGGGCCAGGAAGGACGGCACGCTGGAAAACGCCGCCCCTTGAGGGGACGGCCCCGCGCCTCATCCCCCTTTTTCCTCAGTCGACGAACAGGTTCTTGCTGGCGAAATTGGGATCGCAGGTCAGGTTCACGCCCAGCTTACGCAGGCCCGCCTCGTCGCCCGGCGTGGGGATGTGGGTGATGTGCATCTCGCAGCCCCTGAGGTCCTTCAGGCGCTCCACGGCCGCCTGGGCCGTGGGATTCACGGACGCGCTCATGGCCAGGGCGATCAGCGTCTCCTCCAGGTCCAGGCTCGTCACCTTGCTGCCCAGGATGTCCTTCTTGAAATGGCTCAGGGCCGTCGTGATGTGCGGGGCGAGCAGATGGATGGAATCCGGGATCCCCGCCAGGCGCTTCACCGCGTTGAGCACGAGGGCCGAGGAGGCGTGCATCAGGCCGGAGTTCCGCCCCGTGATCACAGTGCCGTCGGCAAGCTCCAGGGCGGCCCCGCAGGCGATCCCCTCATTGCCCTTGCCTTTGGCCTTCGCCGCCTCAGCGGCCGCGCGGGCCGAGGCGGTCACCTTGCGGTCCAGGGCGTCCACGTTCAGGTCCTTCATCAGGAGCTCCACCCGCTGGACCGCCTTCTTGTCCTCCAGGCCCATCACGTACTCGCAGGAATAGCGGAAATAGCGGCGGATCACCTCCTGGACGGCCGCCTGGCGCACCAGCTCGTCGTCGATGATCCCGAAACCCGCCCGGTTGACCCCCATGTCCGTCGGGGACCTGTAGGCGGAAGCCTCTCCCGAGATGCGCTCCATGATCCGCCGGAGCACGGGAAAGACCTCCAGGTCGCGGTTGTAGTTGACGGCCTTCTCGTTGAAGGCCTCGAGGTGGAAGGAATCGATGGCGTTGAAGTCCCCGATATCCGCCGTGGCCGCCTCGTAGGCGATGTTGACAGGATGCTTGAGGGGCAGGCTCCAGATGGGGAAGGTCTCGAACTTGGCGTAGCCCGCGCGCAGGCCCCGCCTGTACTCGTGGTAGAGCTGGGACAGGCACGTGGCCAGTTTCCCGCTGTTGGGGCCCGGCCCTGTCACCACGACGATGGGCTTATCGGTCTGGATGTATTCGTTGGCCCCGTAACCCTCGTCGCTCACGATGACGTCCACGTCCGTCGGATACCCCTTGGTGAAGCGGTGCAGATGGACCCGCACGCCGCGGTGCTCCAGACGGTGCTTGAAGCGCAGGGCGGATTCCTGGCCGTCGAAGCGCGTGATGACCACCGCCTTCACGGTGATCCCCCACCCCGCCAGGTCGTCGATCAGCTTCAGAGCGTCCGAATCGTAGGTGATGCCGAAGTCCCCGCGGATCCGCCGCCGCTCGATGTCCCCCGCGTAGATGCAGAGGATCACGTCCGCCTTGTCGGCCAGCTGGTGCAGGAGGCGCATCTTCACGTTCGGGTCGTAGCCGGGCAGGACCCTGGCCGCGTGGTAGTCGAAGAGCAGCTTGCCGCCGAACTCCAGGTACAGCTTGTTGTCGAAACGCCGCACCCGGTCCAGGATCGCGGCGCTCTGCTCGCGAAGGTATTTCTCGTTGTCGAAACCGGTTCGAACCGTCATGGCACGCTCTCTTCCCGCATCCGGGGGATCATAGGGAAGGACCGGCCGGTGGTCAACCCTAAGCCAAGACCCCGGCGGCGCCGGAAAACCCGACGGTTCCCCGGACCGTCACCGCGTCGAAAACTCCGGGCCGGAACGGAAGCCGATGGATGCCGCAGGCCATGAAGGGCTTGGGATTCGGGAGGTTCTTTTCCAGGCGGCATTTCGTGTCCAGGAGGCCGCCCCGCGTCTTGGCCTCCTACATGCTGCACGGCAGCCGCTGCGGGGAACCGGCGTCTATGCGTCTATGTCTACGCGGCTGCCGAGCAACGGGTCCTGGACCTTCTCCGTCATGCCCGTCTTGAGCAGCTTCTCGTTCAGCCTGCTCGATTGCTCCTGCGCGTTCTTGAGGATGTCCGTGACGGCTTCGGCGGACTTCGCCATGTCAACGGGGGCCTGCTTGGAAGAGATGGGCTGTATCATGCCTCCAAGATACTGCAAGTCAGCGGGAGAATCCATAGGCGCCGCGGATCTTTCCCGCATCACATGGCCAGGTCGGCCCCGATCGCGGCCGCGGTCCGCACCAGGATGCCCGCCATCCCGGCCTCCCTCGGGGCCCGGAACCTCGAGGCGGGCATGAAGCAGCCCAGCGCCGCGTGCAGCAGGCCCGCCGGATCGACTATGGGCACGGCGAGGCTGACGACGCCGGCCGATTCCTCCCGGACGCGGGCCCAACCCCTCGAGCGGATGGCGGAGAGCGCCTCCTCGAGGCGCGGACGCGTCGTGATGCCGTCCCACGCGGAACCGGGATACCCGGCCAGCCGCAGGAAGCCGTCAAGCCTGCCGGCATCGAAGCCCGAGGCGATGACCCGCGTCGTCGGCTTCTCCCAGTCCAGGGGGCCCTCTTTGGGGGACAGGGAGACCCGCAGGTCCTGCGTGCTTTCCACGGAGCACAGAAGCACCCGCCTCAGGTCCTTCTCGGCCACGACCACGACCGTTTCCCCAAGGGCGACCGCGGCCGAGGCGGCGTGGGCCTCCGCCACGCGGCCGAGCCGCCTCAGCCTGCCGCCACCCGTTCCCAGGCGCGCCAGGGCGGCCGTGACGCGGTACCTTCCGCTGTCGGTAACCCGTTCCACGTAGCCCAGGGCCACAAGCGACTTGAGGAAATTATGCGCCGTTGGGAACTTGAGCCCGGCGGCCGTCGCGATCTCCTGCGCTCCGAGCCCGGCCTGGGGATCGTCGGCCTCGTCGAGGATGCAAAGGATGCCGAATGCCCGCTGCAACGACTGGATCATACCCCGTCCTTACGGGCAGTATATCATCAATGTTGACATCGATTCAATATGGATGATACCATATCATGCAATCGCACACGGAGGGAGACCGGTATGCCGCTGAAGGAACTTCTGAAGGATCATGCCTACGGGCTGGGCGCCGACCTCGTGGGGTTCGGCGGAATCGACCGCTGCAGGCACGCCCCGGCCATGATGAGCCCCCAGGGCATCTATCCGGAGGCCAGGACCGTGATCGTGATGGCGATCCACCACCCGGATGCATGCATCGAACTCGGTGGGGAACGCCATCCGCAGGAGATCGGCCCCTATTCGGTGCAGTACCTGATGAACTCCCGTCTGGACGAGATGTCCTACAGGATGGCCTCCTTCCTGGAACGCCAGGGATACGGCGCCGTGCCGATCGTATCGAGCAACATCTGGCGCTATAACACCTACAAGGACCTGAAGGCCATCTTCGCCCCCGACGTGAGCCACATTTACATGTCCGTGGTAGCGGGGCTGTCCGACATCGGGTTCAGCGGGATCGCGCTGACGCCAGAGTACGGGACCCGCAACCGCTTCGTCACTGTCATCACCAACGCGGAGATCGAGGAGGATCCCCTCATCCCGCCCGGCACCCTCTGCGACCGATGCATGCTCTGCCGCAAGCATTGCCCATCGGGCGCGCTTTCCAAGGAGATCGACGGAGAGAAGACGCTGCGGATCGGGGAGTACGAGTACAGGTTCCCGAACAAGAACCTGTGGCGCTGCGCTTGGGGGGAGCACTTCGACCTGGACCTCGACCTGGAGATCCCGGAGAAGGTCACGGAGGAGATCATCGCCAGGAAGGTGAAGGAACACGGGTTTCGGGGCGGAGAGATGGGGCAATGCCTGAAGTTCTGCCTTCCCAAGCCGATCCGAGGCTCCGACACGGGTTATTCCCGGGCGCCGGTCCGCAGGCTGGGCACGACCCTTGATGAATCCATCGAAAGCCGCGCGGTCCTCGACAGGCTGATCGCCTCCGCCTGCGCCAGGGGCGCGGACGAGGTCGTCGTCTCGGGCCGCGAGGAGCTCCTGTCCGCCGGGGTGGACCTCGAGGGTGCCCTGCCTGGCGCGCGGTCCGCCTTCACCGTCATCGTCCGCCGGCCCGCGAACCGGGCGGTGGCCGACGCCGCGGCGGAGGCCCACGCTGAATCCGCGCGGGCCGAGGATTTCGGCGCCGAATACCTGGCCGACTCCCTCTGCTACGACCTGACCCGAGCCCTGGAGGGACTCGGTTTCCGCTCCGTGATGACTATCGAACGCAGCGGCAGCCACCCCGAAGACATGAAGGGACCCAATGTCACAGGCCGCATCCTCAAGGCGCTCGGGATGGGGGCGGGCGTGGCGGCAAACACCGTGATCTCCCGCAAGGCGCCGGGGACGCGGTGCGCGACGCGGGCGGCCCGTCCCCGGACCGCCTGCCCGGGGCGCGACTGGCAGAGGGCGACCGACAATGCCACGCGCCGTCTGCACGACTGGGCCGCGGGACTGGGCGCCGACCTGTTCGGCGTCGCGCCCGTGGAGCGGATCGAGGCGATCCTCGGCCAGATCCGGCCGCATTTCGAGGGGAAACGAATCCTCACCGCGAAGGACAGGTCGACGCGCTTCACCCCATGGGACCCGGAGGTCACGACGGAGGAAAGGAGGCTGCGCCGGCCGGAGGACTACCTGCCCGGGGCCAAGTCCGTCGTCGTCTTCGGCCTGCGCTACCATCGGGAGGCGGTGCGCATGGCCACACGGCCGCCTGCCGAGGCGGTGGGACCCTACGCCTTCCAGACCTACGTCACCAACTGGCTGGGCTCGGTCATCGGCTTCGCCATCGTGAAGCGCCTGGAGGAGATGGGATTCCGCGGCGCCCTGGCGCCCGACCTGCTGAACGCCTCCTCCTTCACCGCCAATCCCCGCGGCCCGCAGCGGGACCTGTTCTCGAACCGCTTCGCCGGGCTGGCCGCGGGGCTGGGATGGCTGACAGTGAGCGGCCACCTGGCGACTCCGGAGTTCGGCATCCGCCAGCGGCTCGTGGCCGTGGTGACGGACGCCCCGCTCGATCCGTCGCCCCTCTACAGGCCGAAGGACGGCGAGTACCGCTGCGACGCATGCGGCAAGGCCTGCGTGACGGGCTGCCCTTCCCGTGCCATCACGGGCAGGGAGGCGGAAATATGCCTGGAGGGCGCGAGCTACCGCTTCCGCATCCTGGACGGCGTGCTGTGCGACTGGACGAAGCGTTACGTGTTGACGGGTGAGAGCGGGTTCAAGTACCTGGGATCCAAGGTGGACATCGATCCCGGATCCGATGTCACCCCGGAGAAGCTCTCCCGGGGCCTCGCCTCCCTGGATCCCATCAAAAAGTACAGGCCCGTGGTGGCCGAGCCCTGTGTCATCCTATGCCCCCACGGCAATGCCGACGCGGACGGCGCGGGCCGGAAGGCTCCCTAGGCGGGGAGCCTTCCGCCGCCGTGGCGGACCGTCAGCGCTGGCTGCGCACGTACGGGCAGGCCATCATGCACATCTCCGAGACGCAGGGCCGGATCTTGAGGATCGTGTCCTGCCTCTTCATGCCGTCGGCCAGGGCCTCCGCCGTGACAGTCTCCGGAAGCGGGGCGCTGCTCTTGGATCCGGTGTACTTCACCCCCTCCTCGGGCACAAGCCCGTAGCGCAGGGCCCAGTCGCAGCGGACCTGTTCCACCGGATGGAAGCTCAGGGCTGTCTTTCCGATCTTCAACTTCACGGGATCCTTGAAGGCCGAGACTGTGCAATGCCCGACGCAGCGGTCGCAACCTTCGTCGCACTCGGCCCTCAGGCCCGCGAGGTCCGCCAGGGCGTCCGGCGCGAGTTCCATGTCGGTGACGATGGCCACGAAGCGGACGTTGGGGCCGAACTCGGGCGTGTTGACGAATCCCCCCTTGGTCAGGGTGCCGAGACCGGCGCAGACGGCCGCGATGCGGTTGGAGAAGGCGTTGGCCTGGGGTCCGCGCGGGTTGGCCGCGTAGGATCCCGTGCCGCAGAGGTCCCACGTGGCGGCGGTCTTCGCACCCCAGCCCGCCATGGCCTTCATCAGCTTCATGGCCGCCAGGTCCAGGCTCTTGCGGCTCTGGTAGGCTGCGAACGCGTAGGGCCCGATGGCCTCGGCCGGCGGTTCGCAATTGCGCTCGACGCTGGCGGCCGGGATCCGGTAGCCGAGCACGATCACGGACCTGGCGCCATTCAGGTGGTCCTGCGGCATCAGGACGCGCCGCTTGTAGGCCGTCACGTCCGCGGAGGAGGTCAGCCAGCGCTTCCCGGTCTCCCGGGCGTCCAGCAGCTCCTCCCCGTCGAAGAACCGGGTCAGGTCCTTCCTGAGGGATTCGAACCGGTCCGTGCCCGAGATGCCTACGAGGTCCACCCCAAGCCCGCGGGCCAGTCCGCGTACCGCCTTGCCGGCATCACGCCCTTCGGGAAGCGGCACCGCTTCCGCCCTGCGGCTCCCGGGCTCCAGCTTGGCGCTCGTCACCACGAACGTCGCCTCATGGGGGACGCCGTCGACGGACCTGGAGACCTCATCGCCCAGCTTCGAGAGCAGCGCCTTTCCCTCCCCGGAAAAGCCGTAGACGGCATACGGCGCGGCGCAATATCCCGCCTTCTCCAGGGCCCGCGCCGTGAAGAAGGCGACCTTCAGGCCCAGGTAGTGGGCGGGCCCGCCCCAATCGACGGGGTTTCCCGCCTTGGCCGCTGCCGACGCGCGGGGATGGGTCACCGCGAAGGAGACGACGCTCTCGGCGTCCGGCAGCAGCTGCCGCAGGTCGACGCCGCGGTCCAGCCAGGCCTGGCGCGTCTGCACGACCACGCTGTCCGCCCCGTCGGCCAGCATCTCCGCCGTGAACCGGTCCTGCAATGGCCGCAGGGGCGCCTCCGAGGCGGGCGAGATCTCCTTCCTGCGGCGCGGGCCGCTGCAGTAGGACTTGTCGAATACCCTGCGGTCCTTGGGCACGCAGACCTTGATGCAGTTGCCCATCGTACCGCCCCGAAGGCCGACCGTCTCGACGTTCCTCAATATGGCGGCCTCGTCCACCAACTCCGGCTTGGGAAGCTCCACGTCGAGGCCGAAGTGCTCCCCCCAGCTGCAGCGCCACAGGCTCTTGTCGCAGCGCGTGTAACGGCGTCCCTCGATCTCGATCGACACCTCCCCCTTCGACTCCCTGGTGAAGGCCTCCGTCGGGCAGTTTTTCACGCAAAGCATGCACCGGTCGCAGACCGTGTTCCCGGGAAGCAGGGGCGAGGGGACGAGCGGCGCCTCGGTGATGATGGAGACGAAGCGGTTGCGCGGCCCGTATTCGGGGCTCATGGCGATGCCGCTGTATCCCAGCTCCGTGAGGCCCGCGGCGATCGATGCGTAGATGTGCGACATGTCGGGGGAGAAGGTGGATTTCAGGTCCTTGTACTCCCTGTAACGCCAGATGTTGCTGGAGCAGATGGGCACAGTCCTGTAGCCCAGGTCTTCCAGGCGGCGGCCGATCTCGTAGGACATGACGTCCAGGTGCATGTTCATCAGCATCTGGTAGACGTAGGAGCCCTGCTCATGGGGCGAGTTCTCCCCGCCGATCTCGATCATCGCGTCCGTGTGATGCATGCCGCAGACGAGGACCGACCTGGCCGTCGGAAGGATCCCCGCCGGGCTCATCAGGGGAGGACAGTTCTTCCACCGCTCGATGTTGCCCACCCCGACCAGGTCCGCTCCCAGCCCGTAGGCCATCGACTTCAACTCCGCCGTCAGAAGTTCGCTCATGAATCGCTCCTTTCGCATCCCGTGCCTTGAAGGCGCCGCGCCGCCGCGGCGTTACATGATCCCCTTCGGATTCCGCATCCCGTAGTCGTCGAGGCCCTCGTGCCCCGCGGCCGACGTCCTGCAGATGACACGTAAAGCCTCCGCCAGGCGCGCGCTTCCCGACCGCAGTCCTGCAATGAACTTCTGCTGGCTGGAAGGGGTGTAGCGGTAGGCGGGAAAGTGCAGCCCCAGGGCGCCGGTGAGGAGGCCCGCGGGATCAAGGACCGGAACCGCGACGGACGCCACCTCGCCCGATTCCACCTGCTCCGCGAAGCCACGGCGCCGGATGGCCTCCAGCGCCCTGGCGAGGGAATCCACGTCCGCAATGCCCTCCCAGTGGCTTTTAGGGAATCCTTCGGTCTCCAACAGGCCGGCCAGCTCCCCTTCCGTGCAATGGGCGGCCAGGACGCGGCCCGTGACGGTCGCCCAGAAAGGCTTGTCCTCATTGTCCACGGAACGGATGTTGACCTGGACCGCCCCCTGCCCCGTGGCGCGTCCGATGACGCGCCTGCGGTCATCCTGCAGCACGGTGAGGACCACGGCCTCGCCGAGCTCCATGGAAAGCCGTTCGATCGTCTGGCTCAGGAGAGGGTGCAGGTCCCGCACGAGGATGCTTCCCTTGACGAGCTCGAAGGGGCCGGTCCCGAGCACGTAACGGCCATTGCCGAGGTTCCGGGCATAACCGCACATACAGAGGGTCTTGAGCAGGTTGTGTGTGGTGTTCTGCCTGAGACCCATCTTCTCCGAGATCAAGGACAGGGGCATCCCCGTTACGTCGGCGAACCGGCTCAGGATCTCGAGAATCGCGAGCCCTTTGCGAAGGGATTCCACAGGAGCTTTTTCTGCGGTCACCGTGTTTTCCTTATTATGGAACCGTATCCATCTATGAGGAATGATGCAGAATACTCTCCTGCAATCGCATTGTCAAGCAACAATCTATTAGGGCGGGCAGAATCTACATTTTCCTTGACATCGCAATTGATTAGTATATGATACTCATGCATGCGGAATAGGATTCCATATTATGGAATCCAAGTCAAGGAGGTCCTTGCCGAGGAGGCGTACTGAAAATGCGCCGGGTCTCCTGGTGATGAAGAACGTTTCCCCATCAAGGATCAAAAACAGGAGGTAAGAACATGATGAGGCGTCTCGGACGTTCGGCCGCGGTTTTCGCCGTGGCCATCGTGCTCCTCTTGGGCATCTCGGCCGTCGCGTTCGCGAGCGGCCAGCCGGACAAGGATTCCAAGGCGAAGGTCTCCCTGACAGTCGTCATGACGAACAACGTGGAATCCTTCCTCCCCGGCGAGGATGAAAACAACAACGAGATCATCCGCAGGCTGCGGGAAGGCTCCGGGTATGACCTGAAGTGGATCATCCTCCCGGCCGACCAGCCGTGGAACAAGCTCACCCTGATGATCTCCTCGGGGGAGACCCCGGACGTGGTCTATTGTCCGCCCAAAAACGTCTTCGCGGACTACCTGCACAAGGGTGCCCTTGCGCCGATCGACGAGTACGTGAAAAACGCACCGAACCTCCAGAAACTGGTCCCGGAGGCCACATGGGCCGCAGTGACCTGGAAGGGCAAGAGGTACGCCGTTCCCATCCCGCAGAACCAGAACATCGCCGGCAACGCGAGCTTCTTCGTACGGAAGGACTGGTTTGCGGAACTGGGGATCAAGGACCTCGTGACCGTGGACGATTACTACCAGGCCATGAAAACCATCCTGGACAAGAAGAAGGTGATCCCCCTGACCCAGACGCCCGATAATGGCGTGGTCGGCGGATTCAGCGGCGCCTTCGGGATCGGAACGACGTACAAAGAGAAGGACGGCGGGATCGTGGCCTCCTACATCCAGCCGGAGGCCAAGGAATACCTGCAGTACATGAACAAGCTGTACGCGGAAGGCCTCCTGGACAAGGAGTACCCCATCAACAAAGGCGCCAACGTGCAGGAGAAGCTGGTGGCCGGGAAGGCCGCCATGAACGTGACGGCCTGGTCCTCCGCCCTCTCCATCAACAACAATTTCAAGGCAAAGAACCCGACCGGGGAACTCGCCTACATCGCCCCTCCCAAGGGACCCCGCGGCGAGACGGGCTTCTCCCGCTACGGGCCCGTGCGCAGCTACCTGTTCGTCCCCGCGCAGAGCAAGCACATCAAGGAGGCGGTGGGCTTCCTGGACTACATGTCCAGGCCGGAGGTCTACACCTACGTCTCCTTCGGGGAGGAGGGAAAGCAGTTCAACAGGAAGGGCGACGATATCTTCCTCACGGATGCCTATCAGAAGTTCCGCTTCCAGATGTACTATGTCCTGGTGGACACCCAGATGGGATTCGCGGTGCGCCTGCGCGACAAGGGGTTCAAGGTCTTCTCCGACCAGGTTGTGCCCTACGCCACCCTGGAGCCCATCGCGGAGTACGCGCCCCCCATGCCTGAGGTGCTGGGCGTGAGCGCGGACCTGGACAATGTCACGCTGGAATACTTCGTGCGCTTCATCACGGGAGACCTGGGCCTGGACAAGTTCAATGAATACGTGACAGCATGGAAGGCAAAAGGCGGGGACAAGGCCGTGGCCGCCCTGGATTCCTGGTACAAGAGCGACTTCAAGAAGAAATGACGCTTCGATGCATGTCCGCGGGACGGGCCTTCCGGCCCGTCCCGCTCCGTGGGGAGGCGCGTTGATGGCCGGAGAGCGGGAGTTGCGGGAGCTGCGCAGGCCGGGTTGGACCTTCCGGTTCCTCGCGGGAAACTACGACCTGTACCTGATGATCCTGCCGGCGCTCGTGCTCCTGTTCCTCTTCAACTACCTGCCCATGTACGGGGCCGTCATCGCGTTCAAGGACTACAATTTCATGGGTGGGATCCAGGGCAGCCCCTGGGTGGGTTTCACGCATTTCCAGCGCCTTTTCCAGGAGAGGGAGTTTTACAGGATCCTGCGCAACACCCTGCTCATCAGCTTTTACAGGATCGTCTTCCAGTTCCCCCTGCCCATCCTTCTGGCCATCCTCCTCAATGAAGTGGGGAACATGTTCTTCAAGCGCGTCGTCCAGACGGTGACCTACATGCCCCACTTCCTCTCCTGGGTCATCGTCGGCTCCCTCGTCATCGACCTGTTGTCCCCCAACAGCGGGATCATCAATGACGCGTGCCGGTCGCTGGGCCTCCCGGAGATCACGCTCATGTCCAAGGCCAGCTTCCGGGGGATCGTCGTGGTCTCCCAGGCGTGGAAAGAAACCGGTTGGAGCGCCATCATCTACCTGGCCGCCATCCTGTCGATCAACCCGGAACTCTACGAGGTGGCCATCGTCGACGGGGCGGGGCGCCTGCGGCAGACCTGGCACATCACGCTGCCCGGCATCCTCACCACCATCGTCTTCATCCTGCTTCTGCGCATCGGAGCCCTCATGTCCACCGACGTGGAGCAGATCCTCATGCTCTACAATCCGCTGGTCTACGAGACGGGGGACGTGATCGGCACCTACGTCTACCGCACGGGCCTGGGGAAGATGGAGTTCAGCTACACGACCGCCATCGGCCTCTTCCAGTCCGTGGTCGGGTTCGTGCTTCTCGTCGGAGCCAACCGGGTGAGCCGGAAGTACACGAACACGGGGATGTGGTAGGGCCATGATACGCACGAAAGGACAGAAGGTATTCTCCGCCGTGAACGGCCTCCTCATGCTCCTTGTCGCGGCCGTCGCCCTCTTCCCGTTCCTCCACGAGGTTTCCAAGTCGATCAGCGACGAGGCGGCCGTGATGGCCGGAGACGTGGGGCTCATCCCGATCGGCTTCAACCTCCGGACCTACAGGGTGGTGCTGGGGACCTACGACTTCTGGCGCTCCCTCGCCGTTTCCGCCGTCATCACCGTGGCGGGAACCGTCCTCCAGATCGTGGTCCTGAGCCTGGCCGCCTATCCGCTCTCCCGCCGCGTGTTCCCCGGCAAGAGGATCTTCCTGTTCCTGTTCGTCTTCACGATGCTTTTCAATGGTGGCCTGATCCCCACCTATCTCGTGGTCAAGTCCCTGGGGCTCCTCGACAAGCTCTGGGCCCTCATCCTTCCGGGCCTCGTGAACGTGTTCAACCTGATCCTCCTGCGCAACTATTTCCTCACGGTCCCCGACAGCCTGGAGGATTCCGCGCGCATCGACGGGTGCTCCAACCTGACAGTGTTCGCCCGCATCGTCTTCCCCCTCTCGCTGCCCGCCGTGGCCACCATCGCCGTGTACTGCGCCGTCTCGTACTGGAACGGCTATTTCGGCGCGCTCATCTACATCAGCAGCAAGACGCTGCAGCCCCTTTCCATCTACCTGCGCACGATGGTGATCGAGGCGGATTCCCAGCTTGTGAACCTCAACCCGGAGCTGGCCAACCTCAACCCGGAATCGCTGCGCAGCGCCACGGTGGTGGCGGCCACGCTGCCCATCCTGCTGGTCTACCCCTTCCTCCAGCGCTACTTCGTGAAGGGCGCCCTCGTGGGTGCCGTCAAGGAGTAGGTTCCGGGCGCGGCGGCCGCGCTCCTGCAGGTTTTCCATTGACCGACGCGCCTGGGGTCTTCTATATTGGACTGGCCATGGAAAAACCGGGGGCTCAACGGCCGGATGCGGCAGACGCGAAACGCCTCGCCATCCAGATCATAGTGATCTTCGGGATCGTTTCCCTGTTCGGAGACGCGATCTATGAGGGGGCCCGCAGCGTCAACGGCCCGTACCTGAAGGTGCTGGGCGCCAATGCCGCGATGGTCGGCCTCATCGCGGGTGCCGCGGAACTGTTCGGCTACCTGGTGCGCCTGGTCTCCGGCATCTGGGCCGACAGGTCCAAGGCTTACTGGGTCTTCACGATCGTCGGCTACGCCACCCTCGCTTCCGTGCCCCTCCTCGCCCTCTCAGGCGTCTGGCAGGTGGCGGCCCTGTTCATCGTGCTCGAAAGGGTCGGAAAGGCCATCCGCGCCCCCGCCAAGGACACCATCCTCTCGACCGCGACGAGGCGGGTGGGCACGGGATTCGGCTTCGGCCTCCACGAGGCCATGGACCAGGCCGGCGCCATCATCGGACCCCTCATCTTCACGCTGGTCTTAGCCCTTTCGGGCAACGTGGAACTGGGCAGCTATCAGGCCGCCTACCGCTGGCTCTGGATCCCCTTCGCCCTCCTCATGGGCTCCGTGCTCTTCGCCTTCCTCAGGGTCCCGGATCCCGAGAAGCTGGAACCGATCGCGGACAAGGCACGCGAGGCGGACGACCTGACGCCCACCTTCTGGCTCTACGTGGCCTTCACATTCGTCGCCACGCTGGGCTTCGCAGGATGGGCCATCCTCGGGTACCACTACAAGACCACGGGGGTCCTGTCCGACGCCGAGATCCCCCTGTTCTACGCCATCGCCATGGGCGTGGACGGCGCCGTGGCGCTCCTCGTCGGGATCGGCTACGACAGGCTCAAGAAACGCCGGGCTTCGGAACGCGGCGGCCTCCTCCTCCTGGGGATCATCCCCGCGTTCTCCATCCTCATCCCGATCCTCGGGTTCACAACGTCCAAGCCGATGGCCATCGCGGCGGCGATCGTGTGGGGCATCGTGATGGGGACGCACGAGACGATCATGAAGAGCGCCATCGCGGACATCACCCCGATGAAGAAGCGCGGCACAGGCTACGGGATCTTCAACACCGCCTACGGCCTGGCAGTATTCGCGGGAAGCTCCCTCATGGGCCTGCTCTACGACGTCTCCATCGGCTGGGTCATCGCACTGGCCGTGGCCGTGGAGGCGGCCGCCGTGGTCATGTTCCTGTTCCTGCGCCGGGAGGCGTTGAAGGCGTAGCGGCGGCCTTGACGAGCCGCGGAGTGGAGGTCATGGATGAAGGGTAAGACGATCGGCGCCGCATGCGCCCTGTTCCTGCTCACGGCCGCCTTGGTCCCGGCGGAGAGCATCGCCTGGCTGAAGGACCTGGGCGCGGCGCAGGCGGAAGCCAGGAAGACCGGCAAGGTCATGATGGTGGACGTCTACACGGACTGGTGCTCCTGGTGCAAGAAGCTCGACGACGAGACCTACACCGATGCCAAGGTGATCGCCAAGGCCAAGGAGTTCGTTTCCCTGAAATTGAACCCGGAAGCAAGCGACACGGAGCGGAAGTTCGCCGAGAAGTACGGGGTCACGGGGTATCCCTGCATCCTCTTCCTGGAGCCCGACGGGACCGCCGTCAACCGCATCGGCGGGTACATGGAAGCGGAGCCCTTCGCCGCGGCCATGGCGAAGACCCAGGATTACCGCGCCAAAATCAAGGCGTACCTGGCCGAGTACAAGGCCGGAAAGTACCAGAACGCGGAGGCGCTGCTTTCCATGCTCGTGGAAACGGGGCGCACGGCGGAGGCGCGGCCAGTCTTCGACGGCCTCGCCAAGGACGGGAAACTGACGGAGGCCCGCAAGGGCTCCCTCGCCCTGCAGATCGGCCAGTCTCTCCTGGAATCGGAGGACTACAAGACGGCACTCGACTACCTGAAGGTCGTGGAGGACATGGGCGTGAAGGCCGAGGGGGCGCTGGAGGCGCGCCAGTCGCATGCCGTCGCCGTCTACTACCTGTCGGGCAAGAAGAAGGCGCTGGAGTACATGGACGGCGTCCTGAAGGACAAGGCCACCCCTGTGGTATGGAAGACGAAGCTGCAGGGCCTGCGCAAAGAGATCAACGACACCACGGACTAGTAAAAACCCCGCCTTGCGGCGGGGTTCTTCCTTGCGGCATCGTCCCGGCCTCCGGCGGCTAGAACAGGCCCTTCACCTTCCCTGTCGCCACGTCCACGTCGATGTTGCGGAAAGCGGGTTCCGAGGCGGTTCCCGGCATGAGCTTGATGTCCCCGGCCACGGGGACCACGAAACCGGCGCCCCGGTAGATGAGGATGTCCCGGATGGGCAGCGTCCAGCCCCTGGGCCGTCCCTTGATCGTGGGGTCATGGCTCAGCGAAAGGTGCGTCTTCACCATGCAGGTGCCCAACTTCGAGAGCTTCTTGTCCGCCTCAATGGCGGCCACCTTCTCCTTGGCCGCGGGGGTGAAGCTCACGCCGTCCGCCCCGTAGACCTTGGTGGCGATCAGTCGGATGCGCTCGGAAAGCGGGGTGGAATCCTCGTAGAGGAACTTGAGCTTGGGCTTCTGGTTGCAGGCGTCGATGACAGTCTCGGCCAGCTCCCTGGCGCCCTCCCCGCCGAGCTCCCAGTGCCGGGACAGGGCCACGCGCGCGCCGGCGGCCTTGGCGGCCTTGCGGATGGCGGCCACCTCGTCGTCGGAGTCCGTGGCGAAGTGGTTGATGCACACCACCGGCTCGATGCCGGAAAGCTTCACGGTCTCGATGTGGGCCAGGAGGTTCTCCAGGCCCTTCTCCACGAGACCTACGTTCTTCTCCGTGTACGCCCTGTCCAGGGCCTTCCCGGGGGCCACGCGGGGGCCGCCGCCGTGCATCTTGAGGGCGCGCACGGTGCACACGATCACGGAGCAGTGCGGCGTCAGGCCGCTGAAGCGGCACTTGAGGTTCCAGAACTTCTCGAAGCCGATGTCCGCGGCAAACCCGCTCTCAGTCACGTGGTAGTCGGCCAGCTTGAGGCCCACGCGGTCCGCGATGATGGAGGACTGGCCGATGGCGATGTTGGCGAAGGGGCCGGCGTGCACCAGCACGGGCTGGCCCTCGATGGTCTGCAGGAGGTTGGGGTTGATGGCCTTGGCCATGAGGGCCGTCATGGCCCCGTCCACGCCCAGGTCCGCCGTGGTGACGGGCCTGCCGGACTTGCCGTAGGCCACCACGATGCGGCCCATGCGCTCCCGCATGTCCTTGAGGTCCGAGGCGACGGCCAGGATGGCCATGATCTCAGAGGATACGGTGATCTGGAAGCCGCTTTTCATCATGAAGCCGTCCATGTCGGATCCGAGGCCGATGATGATCTCCCGCATGGCCTGGGCGCAGAAGTCGATGCACCAGCCCTGGGCGATGTTGCGCGGTTCGATGTTCAGCCTCTTCAGGTTCCGCTTTTCCAGCTCCTTGTCCGAGTAGTTGAACTCGTGCTGGATGCGCGCGGTGAGCGCCACCATGGAGAGGTTGTGCGCATTGGTGATGGCGTCGATGTCCCCGGTGAGCCCGAGGCTGAAGTCGGTGAGGGGGATGCACTGCGCGAGGCCCCCGCCGGCCGCGGAGCCCTTGATGTTGAAGGTGGGGCCGCCGGAAGGCTGGCGGATGGCGCCGATGACCTTCTTGCCCATCTTCCCGAGGCCCTCCACGAGGCCCATGGTCGTGGTGGACTTGCCCTCCCCGAGCGGCGTGGGGGTGATGGCCGTGACCTCGATGTACTTCCCGTCGGGCTTGTTCCCGAGGCGCTTGAGGATGCTCATGTAATCCAGTTTGGCCACATGGTGCCCGTAGGGCAGGAGCTCCCGGTCTTCCAGACCGAGTTCCTTCGCCAGCTGCGTCACGGGCTTCATGCCCTCCTCGGCCGCTTCCGCGATCTCCCAATCCTTCATGGTCTTGGGATCGAGCTTCTTCATTGCGATCTCCTTGCTGTGGGCGGCCTGCCGTCGACATTCCGGCCCCGCCGTACGCCGCGGATCATACCCTTTCGACCGCCGCCTGCGCAAGGTGAAAAGCCACCCTTGACTCGGGCCCTCCCCGCCCCTAGAGTCGGGGCCATGGCAAACACGGCATCCACCCCCTTCTTCGCACGCCTGGCCGGGGCGGCGCGCAAAAACTCGTCCCTTCTCTGCGTGGGCCTGGACCCGGCGCTGGACATGGACGGCGAGGTCTTCGATTCCAACCGGAGGATCGTGGACGCCACGCGGGGCGAGGCCTGCGTCTTCAAGCCGCAGTACGCCTTCTATGAGGCGCGGGGGACGGCGGGCCTGGAGGCGCTTCGGAAAACCATCGATTACGTGCACCAGGCGGGCCTGCCCGTGATCCTGGACGCCAAGCGCGGCGACATCGCCTCCTCCGCGGAGGCGTACGCCTCCGCGGCCTTCGACGTCTGGGACGCCGACGCGCTCACAGTCAACCCGTACCTCGGAGGGGACGCCGTGAGCCCCTTCTCGAGACGGGCGGACCGCGGGGTCTTCCTACTGTGCCACACCTCCAATCCCGGAGCCCGGGACATCCAGGAGCTGGACTGCGGCGGCTCGCCCCTCTACGAGTCGGTGGCCCGCATGGCGGCCGGCTGGAACGCGGGCGGCAACGTGGGCCTGGTGGTCGGCGCCACCTACCCGAGGGAACTGGCGCGCGTGCGGGACATCGCGCCCGGGATGTGGTTCCTGCTTCCCGGAGTCGGGGCCCAGGGCGCCGACGTGGACGCCGCCGTGCGGGCGGGCCTGGACGCCGACGGCATGGGCATCGTGGTCAACGTCTCCCGCGCCGTCGCGCAGGCGCCGGACCCGCGCAGGGCGGCCCGGGAATACAGGGAGGCCATCGAACGGGCGCGGGAGTCGGCAATGGCCGCCAGGGCCAAGGCGGCTCCCGCCGGGGCCAAGGCGGTTCCCGCCGGATACGCCGGGAATCCGCTGGTCGACGCGATCGCCACGGGGCTCCATGAACTGGGCGCCGTCCGCTTCGGCGAGTTCACGCTGAAGTCCGGGCAGAAGTCGCCGATCTACGTGGACCTCCGCCTCCTTGCGGGCGACCCGAAGCTCCTGGGCCTGGTGGCCCGCGCCATGGCGGACCTGCTGCGGGAGGTGCGCTACGACAGGATCGCGGCCATTCCCTACGGGGGACTGCCGATCGGCACGGCCGTGTCCCTGGCGACAGGGAAGCCCATGATCTATCCGCGCAAGGAGGTGAAGCAGCACGGCACCATGCAGGCCATCGAAGGCCGCTACGAGGCCGGAGAGGCCGTGGTCATGCTCGACGACCTGATCACCACGGGGGGGGCCAAGATCGAGGCCGCGGAGCCTCTCCTGGCGGCGGGCCTCGTCGTGAAGGACGTGCTGGTGCTCATCGACAGGGAGCAGGGCGGCAGGGAGCAGCTGGCCGGGAAGGGCTACGCGCTGCACGCGGTGCTCACCCTGCGGGCCCTCCTGGACTCCCTGGTGCGCACGGGACGGATCCTGTCCTCCGTGCGCTCCGACGTGCTGGCCGCCCTCGGGATCGGCTGAGGGACGGCGGATGGCCGACCTGTCCTGCACGATCGCGGGCGTCCGGTTCCCCAACCCCCTGACCCTCGCCTCGGGGATCTGGGGCACCTCCCCGGCCCTTCTGGAACGCGCGGCCCTGTGCGGCGCCGGGGCCGTCACGGCCAAGTCGGCCAGCCCCGAGGCACGGCGCGGCCACCGCAACCCCACGGCCGTGGACTGGGGAGGAGGGCTGCTGAACGCCATGGGCCTTCCCAACCCGGGCTGCGGGGAGGAGGCCGTGATGCTGGAGGAGGCCAAAAGGCTTCTCGCGCCCCTCGGCGTGCCCCTCATCGCCAGCATCTTCGCCGACCGCGTGGAGGGATTCGGCAGGGCGGCGGAGACGGTGAGCCGCGCGCGGCCGGACCTGATCGAGGTGAACATCTCCTGCCCGAACGTGGCGGCGGAGTGCGGCATTCCCTTCGCCGCCACCCCCGAGACCGCCGCGGCCGTGACGAGGGCCGTGAAGGCGGCCACGCGGATCCCCGTGACTGTGAAGCTCTCCCCCGCCGTGGCCTCCATCGCCTCCATCGCCGCGGCCGTGGAGGAGGCGGGCGCGGACGCCATCACGGCGGTCAACACCATGCAGGGCCTGCTGATCGACGCGGAAAGCGGACGGCCCGTGCTGGCCAACTCGACGGGAGGCATCAGCGGGGCGGCGCTCAAGCCGATCGCCCTGCGCTGCGTCTGGGAGATCGCGCGCGCCGTGAAGATCCCGATCATCGGCACGGGCGGCGTGCTTTCAGGCCTGGACGCGGTCGAGATGGTCATGGCGGGCGCCACGGCCGTCGGCGTCGGCTCCGCGGTGTACTACGGCGGCGGGGAATGTTTCCGCCGCATCCTCGACGGCATGAACCGATGGATGGAGGCCCACGGCCACGCCAGCCTGGAGGAGATCCGGGGCAGCGCGCTGCGCGCCATGCCCGCCTCAGCGACCAATCCCCCGCCTTTCCCGGCATGGAGGAAACCATGAGCGCCCTGGAAACGCTCCCCCGCGCCATGCGCATCACAGGCCGCCTCACGGAGAACCCCAGGACGGCCTCCTTCTCGCTGGACGGCGCCATCGGCGCGGCGCCCGGCCAGTTCGTCATGGCCTGGCTTCCCGGACTGGACGAGAAGCCCTTCAGCGTCTCCGGCGACGGACCCCTGCGGCTCACAGTGAACCGCGTGGGGCCGTTCAGCGAGGCCCTGCACCGCCTGGAGGTCGGGGACCGCCTGTGGGTCCGCGGGCCCTTCGGAACGTCCTTCGGCCTGCACGGCGCCCGCCGCGTCCTCCTGGCCGGCGGCGGCTACGGGGCCGCACCCCTGCTGTACCTGGCGGAACGCCTGCTTTCGGGCCCCGCGGACCCGGCATCCCTGACGGCCGCACTCGGCGCGCGCACTTCGGACCAGATCCTGTTCGAAGGACGCTTCCGCGCCCTGGGCGTGGACGTGCGCGTCGCGACGGAGGACGGATCCGCGGGCCTCTGCGGCCGCGTGACCGACGTCGTGGGACCGCTCCTGGAGGCCGGATGCGTCGACGCGTTCTACGCCTGCGGCCCGGAGGGGATGCTTTCGGCGCTGGAGGCTCTTTGCCGCCGGACGGGCGTGCGTGCCGAGCTTTCCCGGGAGGCCTATATGCGCTGCGGGGTGGGCCTCTGCGGCTCCTGCGAGCACGCGGGGGGGCTCCTCGTGTGCCGCGACGGCCCGGTGTTCCGCGTGGAATAGCAGGCACGGCCCTCCACGCCGTTCCTCGATATGGCGGATTGCCCGTTATTACGGATTTGACTCCGGCCATATATCCGCGATACAATAGTATCGGCGCCCCTGGCCACCCGTAATTTGTAAACGTGGTCCAACAGGAATCGAGGTACGGGCATGCCTTCCTGCCGCATTCTGATCGTGGAAGACGAAGCCGTCGTGGCGGCGGACATCGCAATCCAGTGCTCCGCCATGGGATACCAGATTGCGGGTTGCCTCCAGGACGGTCCCTCGGCCATCCGGTCGATCGAAGCGGACGGTCCGGACCTCATCCTGATGGACATCCACCTCAAACACGGCATGGACGGCATCGAGACGGCGCTGGAGATCCGCCGGCGCTTCCGTACGCCCGTCATTTTCCTCACCGCCTACGCGGAGGATGAGACGCTGGAACGCGCACGGGCGGCCGAACCCTACGGATACGTCATCAAGCCATTCCGCGAAAGGGATCTGAAGTCCGCCGTGGAGGTCGCCATTGCCCGGCGCGCCGCGGAAACGGCGCTCCGGGACAGCGAGGAACGGTTCCGGCAGCTCGCCGAAAACATCGAGGAGGTCTTCTGGATCGGCTCCATGGACTGGAGCGTGGTCTACTACGTGAATCCGGCCTATGAAACGGTCTGGGGACGCTCCTGCGGCAGCCTCCGGGAAAATCCAGGTTCCTGGCTGGAGGCCGTGGCCGAGGAGGACCGGGAAACCGTCAAGGACGACATCCTGCGCATGTGCCGGGGGGATTTCGCCAATACCTCAGGCAGGGATTTCCGCATCGGACGGCCGGACGGGACGCGGCGGTGGATCCATGCCCGGGTCTATCCGATCCGCGACGGGCAGGGCAGGATCATCCGAACCACGGGCGTCGCCCAGGACATCAGTGAGCGCATGGTCCGTGAAGGGTTCATGAAGTCGCGTCTGCGGCTCATCGAGTATGCGGATCCGCACACCATCCGGGAACTCCTGGTCGCGACGCTGGATGAGGTGGAGGCCCTGACGGAAAGCAGGCTCGGCTTCATCCGGTTCCTCGAGGAGGGGGGCGATGTCGGAGCGCTCCAGGCCTGGTCCACGAACACCTCCCGGACCATGGGGATGAGCCAGGCCTCCGGACGGTTCAGCCCGCCGGAATGGGCGGACGTCTGGAACGAATGCGTACGGGAAGGGCACCCTGTCGTCCGCAACGATTATGCCGCCCTGCCGGACAGGAAACCGATGCCGTCCGGGCATCCTGCCGTGTCGCGGGTGCTGGTCGCTCCTGTGATCCGCGCGGGGAAGGTCCTGGCCGTGATCGGGGTGGCCAACAGGGGCTCGGATTACGGGCCGATGGACGCATGGACCGCGGCCGGACTCGCAGACCTGGCCTGGAACCTTGCTGAAAAAAAACTGGCGGTGGAGGCGCTGCGGGCGAAGGAACGCAGCATGGAGGCGCTCCTGGGCAACATGCCGGGCATGGCCTACCGCTGCCGGAACGACGACCGCTGGACCATGGAGTTCGTGAGCGAAGGCAGCCTGAACCTCTTCGGGTATCCGGCCAGGGACCTGTTGGGTGATGCGAAGCCGGGCTACTTCGACCTTGTCCACCCCGACGACCTGCCGATGATCCGGGAGGAGGTACGGAAGGCCCTGGAAAAGCGGCAGCAGTACCAGATCACATACAGGATCCGCACGAAGTCGGGAAAGCAGAAATGGGTCTGGGAACAGGGAATCGCCGTCTCGTACCCCATGGACGGCCCGGAGATCCTGGAAGGTTTCATCATGGACGTCACGGAGAACAAGGAACTGGAAGCCCGTCTCCTGCATTCCCAAAAGATGGATGCTTTCGGACAGCTGGCCGGGGGGGTGGCCCACGACTTCAACAACATCCTCGCCGCCACCATGATCCACCTCGACCTGCTCGCCATGCGCACCGACCTGGACGAGGAGATCCGCGCGTCCATCAATGAGATGCAGGAAAACGCGACCCGGGGCGCCAACCTGACCCGCCAGCTCCTGTTGTTCAGCAGGCGCTCCGCCATGGAGACAAGGCCCTTGGACATCAATGAGGTCGTGACGAACATGTCGAAGATCCTGGGCCGGTTGATCGGGGAGCACATCGAGATGCGTTTTTTCCGCGGAACGGACCTGCCGCTCATCGAGGCGGACACGGGCATGCTGGAGCAGGTCCTGATGAACCTCGCCGTGAACGCCCGGGACGCCATGCCCAAGGGCGGCCGGATCGTCATCTCCACGCAGCGGATCGAGGTGGACGCGGAGCGTTCCGCCGCCAACCCCGAGCGCCGCGTCGGATGCTTCCTCTGCCTGTCGGTTTCCGACACGGGACACGGGATGGAAAAGCCCGTCCTGGAGAGGATCTTCGAGCCCTTTTTCACGACCAAGGAAGCAGGCAAGGGAACGGGCATGGGCCTGGCGACCGTCCATGGGATCGTGGCCCAGCACAAGGGATGGATCGAGGTGGAAAGCGCGGTGGGCCAGGGCACGACGTTCCGGGTCCACTTCCCCGCGCTGACAGGAACCGCCATGCTACGGACGGAGCCGGCGGATCGGAAGGAGGAGGTGCCCTCCGGCCGCGAGACCATCCTCCTGGTGGAGGACGAAAGGATCGTACGCGGCATGATCGCGGAGTCCCTGGGTTCCCTGGGATACCGGGTCCTGGAGGCCGTGGACGGACTGGACGCCATGGAAGCCTGGGAAAAACATGGCCGTCAGGTGGACCTCCTGCTCACGGACATGGTCATGCCCCGCGGCATGACGGGCATGGAACTGGCGGAAAGGCTCATGGAGGCCAAACCGCAATTGAAGGTCATCGTCACCAGCGGCTACAGCGGGGAAATCGAGCATTCCGGGGCCCCATCGGATGAAAGGATCTCCTTCCTGGCCAAGCCCTATGACCTCCCGCGCCTTGCCAGGCTGATTCGCATATGCCTCGATAAGGGCGCGTCCGTCACGACTCGGAACCAGATCCCCGGATCGGCCCAACCTTGACACCGGTATCCCCGATGAGGAAATTATAAAGGTGTCCACAGCCTTTTTCTCCATGCAATTCGATTACCTGCTATTCCTATATGGTACGACCTACATCCTGCTCGCCCTCCAGGGCCATGCGCTGCACCGCCTGGACGGAAAGGCGTTTCCATGGCGTTTCCTCTCGCTTTTCGCCCTGACGCACGCCGCCGGCGACTGGCTGGAACTCGCCTCCCTGAGCTTCGGGGAACTCCCCATCCTCGTTTCCGTACGGCTGACCGTCCTGGCCGTGTCCTTCTTTTTCGTCACGGAGTTCGGGCGGAAGGGCATCAGGGTTCAGGGCGGACGCGTACCGGGGCGGTGGATCCTGCTGCCCATCTTCCTGCCGGCCCTCGTGGGCATCCTGGCGGGTTTCAAGGACACCGAAGCCGTCCTGCGCTTTCCCATGGGTTTCGTGGGTGGTCTCGGGGCCACCTGGGCCCTGTGGAAGTACGCCATGTCGGCAAGGAAGCGCGGTGGGGGAGCGTCCCTCCACGGCGCCGCGGCCGCCATGGCGCTCCTGACGTTGGCGGCGGGCCTCATCGTCCCCGCGGGAGGCTTCTTCCCCGCCTCCTTCATCAATGCCGCCTTCTTCCAGAAGGCCTTCGGCTTCCCCGTCCAGATCCTCCGGGCCGCGCTCATCCTCGTGCTGGTCAACATGCTCTTCGGCCATTTCCGCCGGATGAGAAAGCGCCTGGACCCGCGGGTGGCCAACCTGCGTTATGAGGCCCTGATGATGGCCTCCCTGGCCGCAACGCTCACGGGCGGATGGATCGCCACCGAAACCATCGGCCGCAATGCCGAGGAAAGCATGAGGCGGCAGATCCTGGAAAACACGAGGATCGCCGCGTCCATGGTGGACGGGACCAAGGCGCGGGACCTCCGTTGGAGCGAGGAGGATCTGCCGTCGCGCGGCTACCGGGACCTGAAGGATTCGCTGATGGCGCTGCGGGCCTCAAACCACAACCTGCGCTTCGCCTCCCTCATGGGCCTTCGCGGCGGCAGGGTCTACATCCTGGCCGATTCCGAGCCGCCATGGTCGGGGGACTACTCGCCGCCCGGCCAATGGTACGAGGAAGTCACGGATCAGGCCATCAGGGCGTTCACGGCCCGCGAGGAGCTTGTCCTGGGACCCGTGACGGACCGCTGGGGCACGTGGATCAGCGCCATGGTGCCCGTCGTCGACACGGCGGACGGAGGGGGCATCTTCCTGGACCTGGACATCGAGGCGGGAGCCTGGAGGTCCCGGATCGCCCAGTCGCGCCTCGCTGGCATCACGTTCTCCCTGCTCCTCGCCTCCATCGTGATCTCCCTTCTCATCGTCCTGCAGCGGCAGCAGGAGGTCAATGCGCGGGAGGTCGCCGCCCTGCAGCGGATGCACGACCAGCGCAGCGCCGTGCTCCTCCTGGCCACCTCGGACGCCCTGGTCGAGGGCGATTTTTCGAAGGCGGCGCGGTTCATCGACGAGACGGCGGCGCGCACCCTCGGCGTGGAGCGGGTGGGGGTCTGGCTGATCGGACAGGAGCAGAAGGAGTTCCGATGCGTGGACCTGTTCCAGGCGGAAAGCGGCACGCATGGGGGGGAGCCGAGCACGGACACGGCCACGCACCCGCGCTATTTCCAGGCCATGGAGACCGGCCGCGTCATCGACGCGTCCGACGCGCGGACGGACGCGCGCACCGCGGAGTTCCGCGACGATTATCTCGTGCCCCACGGCATCGTCTCCACGCTGGACGCCCCCATCCGCATGGGCGGACGCCTGGTCGGTTCCGTATGCTTCGAGCGCGGGGGACTCGCGCGCCAATGGACGGACGACGAGGTCCGTTTCGCCGGGGAGGTGGCCGACCAGGCGGCGCAAGCCCTGATGAACGCCCAGGCGCGGCGCGACGAGGAGGAACGCCGGCGGCTGGAGGAGCAGATGAGGCATTCGCAGAAGCTGGAAAGCCTCGGCGCGATGGCCGGTGGGATCGCCCATGACTTCAACAACCTGCTGATGGGCATCCAGGGCAATGCGGAACTGGCCATGGCGGACGTCCCCGCCTCCTCGCCGGCCGGGGAATGCCTGTCGGAGGTGCAGAAAACCACGCGGCGCGCCGCGGAGCTCTGCCAGCAGATGCTGGCCTTCGCGGGCCGCTCCAGCTTCACCATAGCCGCTGTGGACCTCAATGCCCTCGCCTCGGAGATGGCCAGGATCCTGGAGGCCTCAATCTCCAAGAAGACGGCGGTGCGCTTCCTCCTGAAGCCGGAGCTGCCCTCCGTGGAGGCGGACGCGACTTCGATCCGCCAGATCGTCATGAACCTCGTCACCAACGCCTCGGAAGCCATGGAGGACGGAAACGGAACCGTCGTCATCTCCACCGGGTGCATGGATTGCGACGCCGCCTACCTCGCCGCGACATGGTTGAACGAGGGCCTGCCTGAAGGCCGATACGTCTTCCTGCAGGTGGAGGACGACGGCTGCGGCATGGACGCCGGGACCCAGGCCCGGATCTTCGACCCGTTCTTCACGACCAAATTCCAGGGACGCGGCCTGGGTCTGGCCGCGGTGCTGGGCATCGTACGCGCGCACCGGGGGGCCATCAAGGTGGAAAGCGCGCCGGGCCGCGGGACCTCGGTCCGCGTCCTGCTGCCCGCCGGTAGCCGCGCGGCGCCGGGGGAAGGCGCCGTGGAAGCCGAACCGCAATGGCGGGGGAGCGGCACGATCCTGTTCGTGGACGACGATCCGGGCATCCGCACCCTGGGCCGCCGCCTCCTGGAGCGCATCGGCTTCTCCGTGCTGACCGCCGCCGACGGAAGGGAATGCCTGGAAATCTACGGGCAGAGGCCGGAGGAGATCTCCTGCATCATCCTGGACCTCTCCATGCCCGTCATGGACGGGGCGGAGGCCCTCGGGGAGCTGCGCCGGATCCGAGCCGACGTCCGCGTGATCCTGTCCAGCGGGTACGGCGACGAGGAGATCGCGCGGCGCTTCATGGAAGCGCCCCCGGCCGGCTTCATCCAGAAGCCCTATCGCCTCGCCTCGCTGGTGCGGACGCTGCGGACGGTGCTCGAAGCCTGACGAGCTTCCCGTCCCGGCATTCAGGCCTTCTCGCAGAGCACGGCGTGGAGGGCCACGACGGCCTCGCGGTACTTATCCCGATCCACGACGAACTGGATGTTCACCTGGCGCAGCGACTGGGACAGGACGTCGATGTTGATCCCTTTGGCCGACAGGGCGCCGGCGGCCCGGGACAGGACCCCGGGGATGGCGATGTTGGTTCCGAGCACGCAGACCACGGCGGCCTTCTTTACGGTGACCTGCTCGTAGCGGCCGTCCAGCTCCTTGATCAGGGACGCGTTCTTCTCCTTGTCCCAGATCACGATGGAGATGCTGTTGGCGTTGGTGGCCTTCACGATGTAGCTGGTGCGGTGCTCGTAGAACAGCTGCATAATGTCCCTGTCGAATCCCACCTGCCCCACCATGGAGGGATCGTGGATCTCGATGACCACCACCTTGTCCGTCCCGGTGATGATCTCCACGCGGGACTGGCGGCCCACGTAGCCCTTGGAGATCAGGGTTCCGGGGTGCTCCGGCTGGAAGGTGTTCTTGATGCGGATGTTGATCCCCGCGTTCTCCAGGGGCTTGGAGGCCTTGGGGTGGATGGCCTCCATCCCGATGTCCGCCAGCTGGTCGGCCACGTCGAAGTTCGTGAATCCCACGGGAACGGCGTTCTCCAGGCCCACGAGGGCCGGATCCGCGGAGGACAGGTGGTACTCCTTGTGGATCACCGCCTCGGCGGCCTTCACCTCCACCGCCACCTTGCTGAAGGTCACCTCCGAATAGCCGCGGTCGAACTCCCGCATGATGCCCTCGGTGCCCTTGGTGTAGCCGGTGACCACCGCGACGGTCCTCGAGAAGTCGATGCCCGCCAGGGCCTTGTGGATCCGCTCATTGATGGTGAGGTATTCCGCGTCATTGAAGCCCCCCAGATCCACGAAGGTGGAATCCAGGCCGTTCTTGCGGACGATGTCCGCCGTGTTGTAGGCCGCGTGCGATTCCCCGATGCTCGCCAGGACCTCGCGCGCGGCGAGCAGGATGTTCTGCCGGTCCACGTAGCCGGAAGCGAGCACTTCCGCCATGCTCTGCAGGCAGCCGCGCACCTTGCCGATCCTCTCGCGCAGGAACGCCTCCGCCTTCGGCAGGTCGAGCTTGAGCGGCGCGAAGCCCTCGTTGATCTCCAGAAGGCGGGTGAGCAGCTCGTCCAGCGCCGTGTCGTAGTCCGCCTTCTTGGCGAAGCGCGCATAGATGCCGGGCGCGCCCGTCTTCTTGTGCTCCAGAAGCATGTCCGTCACGCCGGCGTAGGCGGAAACCACGAAGATCCTGCCGTAGTAGTTTCCCATACGCGACGGGGAGAAGACGATGTTCTTGAGGACATCCTCGAAGCGGGACATCGAAGTCCCGCCGATCTTTTCGACGGTGAGCATGGCGAACCTGCCTGTATCGCGCCCTGCGTGCCTGCGCCCGGGCCCCCCTCGACGAGGCGATGTCCGTGGTGTTCGGGCTTTCCCCGAAGGCCGCGCGTTCGACAACAGATAGTGGAAAACGTCCCTTTATGCAAGATTCCTACCCGCCTCCGGCGATCGCCTCCGCCACGAAGGCCGCCGAGATGCGCCCCAGGCTCCGATGGACCCCGCCCAGCGCGGAGGCCGTCCGCTCCAGGAACAGGGCGGCCGCACGATCGGCGCCGACGGAGACCGCCATGAAGCCCGCGCCCTCCCGGCGCAGCGCCACGGCCAGGCGCAGGGCCTCCGCGCGGCAGTCCGTGCCGCGCCCGAGCGGCACGTTCGCCTCCCCGTCGGTGAACAGCAGAAGGCGGGCGCCGCGCGTGCGGCCCCGCTCCGCATGGATGAGCCTCGCGGCCGCGTACAGGCCCGCGGAGAGCGGCGTGGCGCCTCCCGTACCGAGGCGCTCGAGGCACTCGCGGGCCCGGGCCACCGCGGAGGTCGGGGGAAGCGGGACCCACGCGTCCTCCCCGCCGAAGGCCACCACGGCGACTCTCCTGCGGTTCACGGACACCCTGGCGAGCACCGCGCAGGCGGCGGCCCTCACGGCGGCGATCCGCTCGCGGGTTCCCATGGAATCGGACGCGTCGACCAGAAGGACGACCAGCTCCGGCTCCCTCCTGCGGCGCACGCGCACCCTCAGGTCCGGGGCGAGGAGCGGGAGACCGCCGGCCCCGCAGGCCAGGCGGCGGAAGGCGGCACGCAGCGTCGCGGCGACCGCGATATCCCGCACCGGCTCCCGCGCCCCGGGCCTCCGGTTGCCCGCGGCGCGGCCTCGGGCCGATCGCGGGGCATCCGCCCTTTCCTCCGGCCGGCGGCCCGGGCGGACCGGCCGCCGTACCGGGGGCAGGCCGCCGGGGGGAAGATCGGGCGGGAACGCGGGGGGCGGATCGGGGATGCTCAGGTGCCGTTCAGGGCTTTTTTTTTACGGGAATGCAGGATGATGTTGCCTCCGGCCGAGGAGCCCGGGACCTGCATGTCCTCCTCCGCGTAGGCCTCCGCGACGACGTCCCTGTCGATCCCGTCGGCAATGCCGCCTGAAGGGCCCGCCCCCCCCATCGAAGCGTCCTCCAGCGTCGCGGCGACAAGCTCCTCCACCCGTCGGGACAGGTCTTCCGCCGTCCGCGCGGGGGAGGCGGGAAGCCTGTGGGGAAGGACGAAACGCGCCGCCTCGGCCAGGTCCGCCGGGTCGACGACGTCCCGTCCGTCCAGCGCCGCGGCCGCGGCGGCGGTCCGCACCATGGCGATGTCCGCCCTGTGTCCCTGGACGCCCGCACGGACGGCCAGGGCGGCCGCGCCCAGCCAGACGGCGTCCGGGATCCGCACGGAGGCCAGGCGCGCGCGGGCCTCCGCGACGCGGAAGGACAGCGCCTCCTCCGCGGCGCGGAAACGGGAGGCGAATCCCGGGGGGTCGTCCTCGAAGGCCGCGCGGCGTCGGGCCACCTCGGCGCGGTCCGCCGGATCCGTCAGGCCCTCCACGTGCACCATCAGGGCGAAGCGGTCCAACAGCTGCGGCCTGAGGTCCCCCTCCTCGGGATTCATGGTCCCCAGAAGCAGGAAGCGCGCCGGATGGGACCGCGAGATCCCCTCCCGTTCCACAGTGTTCCATCCGGAGGCCGCCGCGTCCAGCAGCATGTCCGTCAGGTGATCCGCCAGGAGGTTCACCTCGTCCACGTAGAGCGCGCCGCGGTGCGCGCGCGCGAGGAGGCCCGGCTCGAAGCGAACCCCGCCGCCTGAGAGCGCTCCCGAGAGGTCGAGGGACCCGGCCAGGCGGTCCTCGTCCGCGTTGAGGGGCAGCTCCACAAAGGGCGCCGCGCGGCGCACGGCGGACAGGTGCTCCCCCGCGTCGATCCGGCGGCGGCAGTCGTCGCACAGGTCTTCCGCGGGAGCGGGGGCGCAGCGCAGCGGGCAGCCGTCCACCGCCTCGACGGGCGGCAGGAGGGCGGCCAGCGCGCGCACCGCGGTGGTCTTGGCGGTGCCCTTGTGTCCGGAAAGCAGCAGGCCGCCCGACCTGGGATCCGAGGCGGCGAGAAGCAGGGCCCGGACCATGCGTTCCTGGCCGACCAGCGCGGAAAGCGGATAGCGGGCGGACGTCATGCGGGGCCCCCTATCGGCCGCGGAAGGGCACCGTACGGCCCGTATCGGCGGACTCCCGGCTCTTGAGGGCCAACTCCGCCACGGAGAACGCCTCCTCGGCGCCGACGCGCAGCGGGGCGCCGCCGCGCACGTGGCGCAGGAAGTCGGCGAAGATCCCGTCGCCCGCCTCCAGGTCCAGGAGGCGCGGAGGTTCCGAGGCCGTGCACAGCACCGCCTTCCCGTCCATCACCTCCACGACGCCGCGGCTGCCCGCGGCCCGGATCCTGTCGTCCCCGTGGGTCGGGGCGGCCGCGGGCCGGAAGTAGTCGATGCTCAGGGTGGCCGTTCCCGAGTTCCCGAGGCGGAAGAGGCACATGCCGGAGCTTTCCATGTCCCCGAAGCCTCCGTTGTCCCGCGCCGTGTGCCGGGCGGTCACGTCCAGGATCCGGCCCCCCGTGAACCAATGGATCCAGTCGATCCCGTGGATCCCCACCCAGGGGATGGTTCCGCCGTAGGTGGCGCGGGCCGCGTAGAGCCCGGAGCGGTCCCCCATGCGGTAGGACTTCTGGGCGTGGAGGACCAGCGGCTCCCCTATCAGGCCGTCGCGCACGGCCTGATAGGCGGCCCAGAACGCGGGGGCCCAGCGGAGGGCGAACATGGGGCAGAGCTTCACGCTTCCGCCGCGCCAGGCGGCGCGCAGGGCCTCCAGGTCCTCGGGGACCAGGGCCATCGGCTTTTCCAGGAACACGTGGATGCCGCGCCGGATGCACTCGATGGCGACCGGCGCCTGCCTGTGGAACCAGGGCGCCACCACCGCGACGTCCGGTTTCACGCGGTCCAGCATGTCCCGCCAATCGTCGAACAGCGGCACCCCGAGGGGCGCCAGGGACCGCGCGTGCCAGGGGGTCACGTCCTCCTCCGGGCCGCCCGCGGCCATGCCGCGGAACTCGAGCTCCGCGACCTTCCCCACGGCTTCCAGGGCCAGTCCCTGATGCCCCGATGCCCCGATGAATGCCACCTTCATGCGTTTCTCCCGGCATCAGAGTACGGGAAACCCCGTAGGAACTCAAGGCCGGTTGGGAATGGGTATGGGCCCCAGTCTGAAGGAGCCACCTTTAAAATATGTATCATTTTGAACCAGATTGTATCCTTATAACTCAAAGTAGATCCGATTGAGCCTACCCGAGTAAAATGCAAGATAGACTATCCATATATGCATTACTTATAATTATATATAGTATATGTATTTAATCGGCAATCCCATTGTTGGCACACTTAGTGCATGTATATAGGCGTATACAAGATCAAGGTTATAGGAGGTACGATATGAACCTGATGAGATACGAGCCCAAGGCACTGGACCTGTTCAACCTGGACAGGGTGTTCGACGGATTCTTCGGGGACGAGTTGTGGAACCCGGCCTGCCCGGCGGTGGACGTGAAGGAAGAGGAAGGCCGCTACCTGATGGAGGTGGACCTGCCCGGACTCACCGAGAAGGACATCGAGGTCAAGATGGACCACAATCTCCTCACGGTCTCCTCCCACAAGGAAGAGAAGAAGGAAGAGAAGGAGAAGGACGGCTACCTGATCCGCGAAAGGCGGAGCGCGGGGTTCGCCAGGAGCTTCGTGCTGCCGGAAGGCGTGGACCGCGAAAACATCGCCGCCGAGTTCAAGAACGGCGTGCTGAATCTCAGCCTTCCCAAGCTGCCGACGGTACAGCCGCGCAAGATCGAGGTGAAGTCGAACTGAGCGCCGCCGAAGGCTGGATCAAGGGGCCCGGGAGGGCCCCTTTTCCATTGAGGACCGTCACCGCTCCGCTTGCCCCCCGCATGTCCCATCCGCTACACTGACTCATGGCATTTCCGCATCTGTCCCGCCCGTTCCACCTCGGCAGGCTGGTCCTGCCCAACCGGCTGGTCCTGCCGCCCCTGGTCCGATGGACGGCGGCCGAGGACGGCACCGTCACCCAGGCCAACCTGGAGCACTACCGCCGCGCCGCGGGCCCCGGCCTCGTCATCGTGGAGGCCTCCGCGGTCTCGCCGGAAGGCCGCCTCGCCCGAGAGCAGATCGGCATCTTCGAGGACCGCCACGTCGAGGGCCTGGCCCGCATCGCGGGCATCATCCACGCATCCGGCGCCGTGGCCTCCATCCAGATCCACCACGCGGGGGGGAATTCCAACCGGGTCAACACGTGCGGCCTGCCCCTGGTGGCCCCCTCCGCGGCGGCCGGGAAGGACGAGGCGCCGGAAGAGCTGTCCGAGGAGGGAATCGAACGGATCCTCTCGTGCTTCGAGGCGGCCGCGCGGCGGGCCGCCGCCGCGGGGTTCGACGCCGTGGAGGTCCACGGCGCCCACGGCTACCTGGCAAGCCAGTTCCTCTCCCCCCTGGCCAACCGGCGCGCGGACCGCTGGGGCGGGAGCCTGGAGAACCGGGCCCGTTTCCTGCGGGAGGCCCTGCGGCGCATCCGGGCCGCCGTGGGGGACCGGCTTCCCGCCTCGCTACGGCTGGGCGTCGCCGACGGGGCGGCCGGAGGCCTTTGCCTGGAAGAGGGGATCCGCGTGGCCCGGTGGCTGGAGGAGGACGGCCTTCCCTTCCTGCACGTGTCCTCCGGCATCGGCGACCCTCCGGCCGTCGCCCCGGCGGGAAGCCCCTGGTCGGACAGGATGCACCTGGCGATCGCCGTGAAGAAGGCGCTGCGGATCCCCGTCATCGGAGTGGGCGGCGTCGTGGAGCCCGCGCAGGCGGAGGAACTCCTGGCGCGGGGCCTCGTGGACCTGGTGGCCGTGGGCCGCGGCATGCTGGCGGATCCCGACTGGGCCGCGAAGGCCCTCTCGGGCCGCGAGGCGGACATCGTCCGCTGCCGCCGGTGCCTCAAGTGCCGGCAATTCCGCCATGCGGAGCGCTGCCCGGCAAACATCGAACTCGCGCGCCGGGCAGGCTGAGGCCGGTCCTCCCTCAATCGTAGCGGATCCGCTCCAGCATCGCCTTCGGGTAGCCCAGGAGGCCGAGCAGCTTGGCCGCGTTGCGTTCCGTGACGATGCCAGGTTCCAGCTTGAAGTCGAAGCGCATCCCCTCCCCGCTCGCGCTGTCGCGCAGGTGGATGCATTCATGGCCTCCCGCCATGCGCCCCGGAATCTCCAGGTCGTGCGTGGCCAGGAGGACGACCGCCCCTTCCCGCTCCAGATGGCCGAGCAGGGCGATCGTGATGGCGATCCTCTCCGGCGAGTTCGTGCCGGAGAACACCTCGTCCAGGAACGCGAGGACCGGGGGACCCTCGCTGCCCGCCAGGGACAGGATGGCGAGGATCCGGCGGGCCTCGCACAGGTACAGGCTCTCCCCGCCGGCCAGGTTGTCGGCGCGTGCCATGGAGGACGCGACGCGGAACAGGCCGCACTCGTAGTCCCGCGCGAAGACCATTCCCACGCTCTGGGCCAGGATCTGGTTCACCGCCACGGTGCGCAGGTAGGTGGACTTGCCCGACATGTTGACGCCCGTAAGCACGATCCCCGGCCGCCGCAGGGAGGCCGGATTGGCCACGGGGTCCCCAAGGGCCGGATGGACCACCGCGGAGGCCCGGATGCGCGCCTCCCCCGGCAGGTAGGAGGGCAGGGAGACCATCGGGCGTTCCGCCGCCCGGACCGCGACGCCGGACAGGGCGTCGATGGCGCCCACGGCGGCCCAGATGGCGAGCAGGTCGTCCCGCCGCGCGGCGCATTCGTGCAGGGAATACACGCAGGAGATGGCCTCCAGCAGCAGCGTCATGTTGAGGTACTCGGCGAACACCTGCATGACGTCCACCGCCGGGCCCCTGGGAAGGAAGAGCGCGGTCCGGTTCATGAGCTTCCGGCAGCGCGGAAGCATCTGCGCCAGGAGCGCCCTTTCCCTGGCGAAGGAGCGCATGCGGGACCGCTGGATGAGCCTGCCTTCGACCAGGACCCAATGGAACGCGCAAAGCACGGCGGCGCGCTGCGCAAGGCGCATCTTTTCCAGGTAATGGACCGTGATGTTGGTGCACGTCAGGACGAGGAACGCGAGGAATCCGGGCAGTCCGCTCAGGGCCCAGAGGACGGCGGCCGCGATCTCCGCCGCGGCGAGCAGCGGGTAGACCGCCTTCTTCCAGGCGCCCTTCCTCTCGTCGTCGCCCAGCCGGCCGAAAACGTCCACCTCGTCGTCGCGCACGGCCCTGCGCAGCGTCTCCCGCACGCGCCGCCGCTCCTCGGGATCGGCCAGCAGGGCCGCCACCTCGTCCCTGCGGCGCCCCAGCTCCTCCGCGTCCGTGAGGGGCGCGCGCAGCGCCCCATACAGGAAGGCCCTGCCGGCCGTGGTGGTGGTGCCGTCCACCAGGTCGAAGACCTCGTCCATTCCCAGGTCGTCCCACGTCCCGTCGTCCAGGACGTGCCCCTTCCCCATCGGGCCCAGGCCGCCCCGGACGCCCCTGGCCCTTGCGGCGCGCGGTTGCTCGTTCCTCAAGATTCCCCTTTCCTCCACGCCGGAAACCTCGCCTCGACGCGCGCCCCGCGCGCCCCGTCGGTCCGGCCGGCGGCGCGCACGCCGCCGCCGCAGCCCTCCGCGACGGCCTTCACGATGGAAAGCCCCAGGCCCGCGTGGCGCCCCTCGGCGTCGCCGTCCGGCCGCCAGCTGAAGAACCTGTCGAAGACCCGCTCCCGGTGCTCCTCCGGGATGCCCGGCCCTTCGTCGGACACGGCAATGACGACCTGAGACCCGTCGCGCGTCACGGACACCGTCACGGCCGCCCCGGGCGGCGAGAAGCCCGCGGCGTTGTCCATGAGGTTCTCCAGCACCTGGACGAGGCGTTCCGGCGCCACGGCCGCCCCGAGGTTCCCGGGCCCGGCCTCGATGAGGAAGCGGGGGCAGGACGGGTCGCGGCGCCGCAGGGACTCCGCGGTCATCCGGGCGGCCGCGACGGGATCCGCGGTCCCTTCCGCGGCCGCCGGGGACTCCGCGTCGATGCGCGTGATGTCCCGGACGGCGGAAAGGAGGCGCTCCATGCGCCGGATATCCTCCTGGATCATGCGGAAGAAGCGCGCCCTCTCCTCCCCGTCCCGCGCCGCCGCGGCCAGCTCCGCGGCGGATCGGATGGAGGCCAGGGGATTCTTCAGCTCGTGGGACACGTCGGAGGCGAAGGATTCCACGAAGCGCAGGTGCTTCTCCAGCCGCTGCGTGAGCTCCTCGAGGGAGCGGGAAAGGTCCCCGATCTCGTCGCGCCGCATCGACTGGGGGAACCCGGCGGGCAGCCGGCCTCCCGGCCGGGAGGCCGCGGGAGGCACGAACCTGCCGCGGCCGTCCACGATGCCCCGCGCATTATCGCGCAGGCGGAGGATGGGCACGGAGATGGTGGCGGATACGAGCAGGCTGAGGACGACGGCGGTGGCCACGGAAACCAGGAAGACCGTGAAGACGTCCAGGCGGAGATCGTAGAGGTCGCTCAGGATCCGGTAGGTGGACTGGGAGACCAGCACCGCGCCGACGGTGCGGGAACCGTCCTGGACGGGGATGGCGGAATACAGGGTGACGGACCGCTCCCCGCCCGGGGAGATGCGCGTGGCCGCCCCGTAACGGCCGGCGAGGGCCTCCAGGACCTCGGCACCGGTGAACTGGCGCGCCCCCGTGTAGAAATCCGCGTTCTCCAGGGCCGGCACGGGTGGCTTGAAAGCCCTCCGGAACCAGCGCACGGGCCAGGAGGCCAGGCGGTAGAGGAATGTCTCCTCGGAGGAACGGTCGCCGGCCGCCCGGATTTCCGTCCTGCCGTCCGCGGCGCCGGAGGATGCATCCCCGGCCGCGGCCAACCTGCTGGAATCCGCCAGAAGCGCCCCCGCCGCGTCCAGGACGCGAAGCCGTGCGTCGTGCCTCATGCGCAGGCCCCGGATCACGCGGACCGCCTCGTCCCCCAAGGCGGGTCCGCGGTCCGAAAGGGCGGCCGCCAGCACGCGGCCCTGCTGGACCATCGCGTGTTCCTGGGACTGCAGCAGCTGCCGCTCGTAGGTGCCCAGAAGCAGGAACCCCGCCACCGGCATGAAGACGATCAGGATGTTGAAGCCGAGGATGCGAAGCGAGATGCGGGAGAGGAAACGGAGCACGCGCTCCTTCGGGCCGCGGCGCGCGTCAACCCTCCCCACGGTTCCCGTCCCGCCACCGGTAGCCGAGGCCGTAGACGGTCTCGATGCCGTCAAAACCGGAATCCGCTCCGCCGAGCTTCCTTCGGATCCGCTTGATGTGGCAGTCCACGCTCCGGTCTCCCATGTACGCGTCCTGAGGGAACGCCTCGGCGAGTAGCGCGTCGCGGTCCTTCACCACGCCGGGCCTCCGCGCGAGGCAGCGGAGGATGCGGAACTCCGTGACGGTGAGCTTCACGGCCGTCCCGTTCCATTCCGCGCGGAACCGCGCGCCGTCCAGCGTGAGGCCTCCCGCCTGCACCGTCTCGGAGGGATCGTCGCCTGCCGCCGGGCCGTCGGGAGGGATTTCCCCGCCATCCCATGCCGTCCTGCGGAAGAGCACCCGGATCCGGGCCGTCAGTTCCCGGAGGGAAAACGGCTTGCAGAGGTAATCGTCGGCGCCCAGCTCGAGTCCGAGGACGCGGTCGAACTCCTCGTCCTTGGAGGTGAGGAAGAGGACGGGAACCGAGGCGGACACGGCCCGGATCCTGCGGCACAGTTCCAGGCCGTCCATACGGGGCATCAGGATGTCCAGGACGGCGAGGTCCGGAAGGCAGCGGGTGAAGGCGTCCCACGCCTCCCGTCCGTCGGGGAAGGACTGCACGCGCCAACCCTCCTTGCGCAGGGCCACGGACAGGGTCTCACGCAGGTGCGCCTCGTCATCCACGACGGCGATCAATGGGATGCGTTCCGCCATGGGCCGAATATAGCATGGCAGCCCGCCGCCCGGAAGGCGGAAGGGGGTCCGCCGCAATGTTGCCGCAATGTCCTCACGAAGAAGCCCCGCACGCGCCCGGATCGCGAGGGGGCGCCCGGATACACTGGAGCCCGGAAAGGGGGTTGTTCATGCCTGCAACGATGATCCATCTCGCCGTGGCTCACGCCCTGGCCCTGAAGGCCGAATGCGAAGGTTCCGGGGAGTTCTACGTGGGGAGCCTCGCCCCGGACGCCGTCTACCTGCGTCCCGGCATGTGCCGGGACGACAAGAGGCGGACGCACCTGTACTCGTGCCACGAGGACGGCACCAAGCCATGGATCGACAGGGATCGCATCCGCCGGCTCCTGTTCCGCCACTGGGCGGCCGGGGAGGAGACGGCCTTCGCGGAAGGATACGCGGTGCACGTCCTGACGGACGCGATGTGGCACGACGAGGTGATCCTTCCCTACCGGGAGCGGGTCCGCGGGGACGGGAGATGGGACGAGATGCCGGCGCTCTACTACAGGGACTGCGACGCGGTGGACGTCGAACTCTACTTCTGCTACCCTTGGCGCCCCGAGGTCTGGGCGGCCATGCGCCGCTGCCGGCCGCACGCCTTCGACGGCCTGGTGGGCTCCGGGGAGGTGGCCGGCTGGAGGGAGCGGGCCCTGGGACGCCTGGAGGCGGAGTCCTCGCCGGCGGACCTCTGGCCGCTGTATCTGGAGGCCCCGGAAGCCGCGGCGTTCGCCAAACGGGCGGCCTACGGGATCGGCCGCGTCCTGGAAACCTGGCGTGGGCAGTTCCGCGCATCGTCGGACAACAAGGAGGCAACGGCATGAAGACCCCGTCGTCGCAGTACGGAATCCTCTTCAAGGTGGGATTCCTCATCGTCCTCGTAGTGCTGCTCATGATCCCCCTGGCCATGGTCAGCTCCCTGGTGGGGGAACGGGAGGGCCGCCGCAACGGGGTCCAGGAGGAGATCATCGGTTCCTGGGGCGGCAAGCAGAACCTCGGGGGACCCGTGCTCACGGTCCCCTACGACGTCGTGACCATGGACGAGAAGGGCAAGAGCGTCGCCTCCGTGGGCCGCGCCCATTTCCTTCCCGACGCGCTGAGCGTCGAATGCGAGGTCGTCCCGGAGACCCGCAGCCGCGGGATCTACCAGGCCGTGGTCTACAAGGCCCACATGGTCCTCACGGGGACCTTCAAGCATCCGGACTTTTCCGGCTGGGAAGTGGCCGCGCGGGAGATCCGATGGAACGAGGCCTCGCTCGCCGTGGAGCTTCCCGACATGAGGGCCATCCGCGAGACGGTGCTCTTCTCCTGGAACGGCCGGGCCCTCGAGCCGACCTCCGGCAGCCCGGAGGCGGGGCTGTTCAGCGGGGAGGCGCGGGTGGCGCTCCCGGAGGCGGCTTCCTGGAGCCCCGCGGATCCCGTCCCCTTCCGCATCGAGCTTACCCTGGCCGGGGGCGGCGCCCTTTCCTTCCTTCCCCTGGGCACCGACACGAAGGTTCGCGTCTCCTCCTCCTGGCCGAGCCCGGAGTTCCAGGGCGCGTTCCTGCCGACAACGCGGACGGTCCGCAATGACGGCTTCACGGCGGAGTGGAGGATCCCGGCCCTGGCGCGCGCCTACTCGCAGCGGTGGACGGACGCGCGGCCCCAGACGGAGAGCGTGCTCGCCTCCTCCTTCGGCGTGAACCTCATGATGCCCGTGGACATCTACCAGAAGGTGACCCGGGCCGTGAAGTACGGCATCCTCTTCCTCGTCCTGCCGTTCCTCGTGCTGTTCCTCTTCGAGGTCTTCTCCGACCGCCGGGTCAATCCCCTGCAGTACCTTTTCATCGGCCTGACCGACTGCGTCTTCTACCTGCTGCTCCTGGCGCTGTCGGAGCAGATCCCCTTCGCCGCGGCCTACCTCGTCGGCGCCTTCGCCTGCACGGCCCTGGTCACGGTGTACGCGCAGGCCTTCCTCTCCCCGCGGCGGCGGGGCCTGGCCATGCTGCCCGTCCTGGGGATCGGCTACACGTTCCTCTACTTCGTGCTGCAGTCGGAGGATTACGCGCTGATCCTCGGTTCCGTATTCCTGTTCCTGGTCCTGGCGGCCCTGATGATCCTGACACGCAATGTGGACTGGTACTCCGTGGGCCGCAGGAAGGCCTCCGCGGAGGATGAACCTTCCCCGAAGCCCTGAGGGGCGCGGCATAGGACGTAGCGGGCGGCCCCCATGGGACCGCCCGGTTTCATTGGGCCGCGGTCCGGATCTCCAGCACCATCCGGTCCAGGCATTCCTCGACGGCGCCCTGCCGGACCGCATCCGCGCAGTAGCTGCAGGTGAGAGTCAGCGCATTGCGGAAGGAACCCGCGATGATGGTGAAGGTCGGCGGATAGGCGATGGGGGAATAGAGGCGGACCGCCCGCAGGGACGTCCCGGGAAAAACCATGGAGTCCGGATCCCAGACGCCCATGTTCGAGATGGTCGGATAGGCATTCCCCGAAAGCTTGGAACCCAGGACCCGCGCCGTGGCGAAAAGCCTGTAGGCGCCGTAGCCCGTGAACCCGAGAGCCTCCATGAAGACCGCGAATCCAAGGCCGGGGCTGCGCGATTTCTCGGCCTCGAAAAACCCGTGCACCTCGGCGAGCGTCTGGTCGAACGGGGCCCCCGGCCTTCGGGGCATGTCGAGGATGATGTAGGAGAACAGGTTGCAGAGGGCGAACGTGCGCTTCGCGGGCAGGTACCGCCGCAGGTCCACGGGGATGAAAACGGTGTGCGGGATGCCCGGCCTGGGCTCCGCCGCCGCGAACATGGCCCTGAAGAAGGCGGTGACGATCACGTCGTTGACGGAAACGCGCTTCCTGCGGGCCGCGGCGAGAACCTCCGTGAAGGCCTCAGGCTCCAGGGTCCTCTCTGAGAAAGTCGGCCGCGTCCGCGCGGCATTCTCGTACGGGAAGCTCCAGGAATCCCTGCGGATGGTTTCGAAGAACATGCTCCGCAGCTTCTCATGCACGGGAAAGCGGCGGAGGACCTGCGACTGCGTACGGCAGGCCCGCGGATCCGGGCCGGGAACGTAGGCAGGGTCCGTCTCCAGGCGCCTGTAGATCCCGGCGAGCAGCGACAGGTATTCCTTGAACGCGATCCCGTCCCCTGCCCCGTGGCACAGCTTCACGCACACGGTGTCGTTCCCCGAGGCGGAGCGGAAAATACGCGCGCGGACCAGGGGGTCCCGGAACGGTTTCAACCGCGTGGCCAGGAACGCGGTCAGGTCCCGCCCGACGTCGTCGGAGGCGACGAGGGCGCAAAGATCGATCGAATCCAGGTCGTCGCGGCGTTCCCATCGGGCCCGCCACACCCCTCCGACGAACCGGCACCCGAGAACGGGTTCCGCTTCCATGCTGAGCCGTACCGCACGGGCGAAGCGCGGCGCGTCGAGGGTCCCTTCGAAATCCATCACGACCCGCAGGTGCAGGTCCTGCATGGGCTCCAGCACGATGTTGAGCCAATCCTCGGGGGCCGACGGAAGATCACGCATACTCTTCCGGGGCCGCTTCTGTGGCGCGGTTCTGTTTTCGTTCTTCATGAGACGGTACGATTTTCCCCCGGGCTACAGTATCCCGGGTTCCAATGGGTCGTCAAGAACGAAACGGACCGCCTACAACGAAAGCCCCACGAACAGGCGCGGCTGGAGGTACGCGTTGGTGCCGAAGACGGAGATCCTCGCCTCGTTTCCGAGGGAGGTGAAATACCTCGAGTTGAACCCCTCCACGAAGACCCGCCCCTGCACGCCGCAGAGAAGGCCGACGGGAATGCCTTTGATCCGCAGTTCCGCCAGGGCACGGCATACCGGGACCAGATGGTCGAAGAAGCTCTCCGTGTAGTCGAAGACGATGTTGCTCGAGAACGCGCACAGCTCCGCGCCGATGTCCGCCAGCAGCGCGAACTGGTTGTCCAGCATGGGGATGCGCAGGCCGAACCCCGAGCCGACGGAGGCATAGGGCTGGCCCGCGGCCCTCTTCGAATCGTCCACGCTGAAGGTGACCCCCAGGTACTTGTGGAACCAGCGGCTGCCGAAGCGGAAATCGAGGCGCGCCGTGAGGGCCGCGATGTCGTTGATGGCCTCCATGGAACCGGACCAGAGGTCGAAGTGGTTCTCCCCATTGCCCTGGATGTCCAGGAGCCCGACGGGCACGCCCTCGAGGCGGTTGGAGACGTTCAGGACCCCGATCTGGGTGCCGCGTCCGTTCAGGGCGTAGTTGATCAGGCCGATCTGCGCGCCCGTGAAATCCAGGCTCACGTTCACGAGCGCCAACTGAAGGCCCGTGATCCGCCTGGCGTAGTTCACGCCACCCCCCAACTGCACTCCGGTGACAGTGGCGGCGCAAATGTTGGTCAGGCCCGCGATCTGGCCCACATGGACGTCCCCGCCCGCGTAGTTGAAGCCGCTGGTCAGGATGTACGGCAGCGCGGCTCCCCACCAGTACCAATCCCAGTCCACGCCCCAGTAGATGAGCTGGGCGAGGCCCGGGATCCAACCCAGGGACAGTTGGGCTCCATTGGCCTCCTTCACGCCCACATTGCCGAGGTAGGATGCCTGGAACAGCCCCTCACCCAGCGGGCTGACGTTCAGGCCGCCCACCTGGAAGGCTCCGTAACGGCCCGCGGCGATGTTGATGCCGCCGATCTGGCCGCCGCCCACGTCCATGCCCGCATAGTTGAAGAGCGCGGCCTGGACGCCGTGCACCTCGCCGGCCGTGACGTTCACCCCGCCGGTCCATTGGAACCCCGTCATGGTCTCCCCGACGTAGTTCATCACGCCGGCGAACTGGAATCCTGACACGTCCTTGACGGCGACATTTACGAGGCCGGAAACCTGGCCGTAGGCCACGTTCCCGCCGCTGAAGTTCACGCTGGCCGGAATCGGCAGGAACAGCAGCCCGAGCTGAAATCCGACGTCATGCCGCACTTCCCAGTTCCCCAGGAGGCTCAGCTGCATCCCCGGCATCGCCTGGTTGGTGACGGAAAACAGACCAAGGTCGATCGTCTGCGGGAAATGGACCCCGAGGACATGGAAGGAAACCGTGGAATCCTGCTCCCCCGGTCCCTTGCCCGTCGAAGCCCCCTTGCCGATCCTCCGCAGCGCCTTCTCGTCCATGTCCAGAGCGCCGAGGTTCCGGACCGTGAACTCCATCTGCCAGCCCTCCTCGCCGTTCGAGATGGTGAGGCCGTAGGTACCGGGCTCCAGGCCGATGTCCATGCTCCGGCCCTTCGTCTTCTGCATCTCCACGACCAGGCGGTCCGCCATGTCCCGGATGGCGATCCGCCCCTCGATGCCCTGCGGGATGATCAGGCGGGAGGTGCGGTTCCGGAGGTCCGTGAGGATCAGGTTCCCGGTGCCCGTGAGGCGGATGTCGAAGGCGGGATGCTGCGCCTCCCTGGCGCCCTTCTCCGTGCGGGACAAGGTCTCCGCATACGCGTACTGGTAGGCCTCGTTCAGGGAGACCTTGCCGTCGCCGTCGGCATCCGCGGCGCCGCGCAGGCCATTGACGAGGGAGTGGGAGAAGAACGAGGAACGGATGGCGTCCGATTCCTGGGAGGACTCCTCCGCGGTGCTGGAGGTCAGGATCGCCTGGCCCTCCGTGAGGTTGGCCGTGTCCACGAGGAAGGGCGCCCCGCGCACGCCGCCCTTGAAGCGGGTGATGGCGCCCGAGGAGCAGGAGTCCAGGACCACCAGGCGCACGTCGCCGGCCATGGCGAGGATCCGCGTCCTAAGGTCCTCGTAGCCGAAGCGCTCCCCGCCGAGAAGCAGGCCCTCGTCGTCCGAGTGCCCGGAGTAGTAGAAGATGAACTCCGTGCGCGCCTCGGCGCGCCGGGCTGCCTCCAGGCGGAGACGCATGGAATCGAAGGCGGAGGCGAGCATGGCGCGTCCCGGGTTGGTCAGGAGCTGCTGGTCCTCTTCGGCCAGGCCGCCGAATGAGAGAAGGACCGAGGAAAAGGCGTGGGCGTCGCTCGCGGCGTAGCGCAGATCCCCGTTTTCCGCCCCTCCCGCATTGGAGCCCACGATGATGGCGAAGCGCCGGATCTCGACGCCCTCGGCAGCCTGCAGGAAGCAGACCGCCGCAAGTGCCGCGGCCATGATGGACTTTCTCATTTCCGAATCCCCTTTTTTAGGACGAAACGCGTCATGGAAATCCCCCCGGGCAGGTCGGACTTCCCTTCGAGGAAACCGTACACCTCATCCAGGCGGAATTCCGCGTCGGAGACGAAGAAGCGGAACTCCTCGAACGACGGCGCATCGTCGAGGACGAAGGAATACGGGAGGAACACCGGCCCTTCGGAGGCGAGGCGGAGCGACTGGGCCCCGTCGGCGGGGAAGTGCAGCGTGACGGCGCCCCGCCCGTCCAGGGACAGGATGGCGCCGTAGCGCCCGGCTCCCGCCGCGTAGGCCAGTTGGATCCGGTCTCCCGAATACACGACGTCTTCGGGCTTCAGGGCCTCCACGCCGTCCGGCCCCTGCCTGTAGCAGAACAGGCCCGCCTGGACGCCCTTCGGCCGCACGGCATCCCCGGTCCGACCGGGCATGAAGGAGGATGCCGTCCAGGCGACCGCCAGCACGGCCGCGGCGGCCAGGGGCATGGCCCAGAAGCGCGTTCGACGGTCCCGCGATTCCCGACTCCGCGCGGTACGCTCCTGAGCCGCGCGCATGCTGATGGATTCCACGGCCGCTTCCGCGTCGTGGGAGGCGAAGAACTCCCGGTCCCCGGCCTCGAGCTGCGCCCGCCGGACGCGCACCTCCTCGCGAAGGAGGGGGTCCCGATGGAGGCGCAGCCAGGAGACGCGCTCCCGCGGCGGAATCTCGCCCAGACGCAGCCTCTCAAGGAAGAAACCGCTCAATCGATGCCCTGCCATCCTCACGCCTCCTGCAGGCCGCGGGCCTTTTCCTTCAGGCGCGCAAGGCGCCTGCGGACGCCGGACACGGAAAGCCCCGCCACGAGCGCGATCTCCTTCAGGTCCATGTCGTCGACATAGCGCAGGTACGCGATCAGGCGCGTCGAGGCAGGCTCCCGCCGGAACAGCGCGTCCAGGACCGTGCGCGCCGCGACCGCGTCGTCGAAGTCCTCCGACGTGGCGATCCTCTCCGCCAAGTCCCCCTCCGCGGAGGCGAAAGAGCGCCGCTTCAGCAGGTTCAGGGAGTGGTTGGTGGCGCACCGGTAGAGGTACGCCGAAGGGTAGAGCACGCGGGCCCGTCCCGGATCCGCCAGGTACTTCACGAACACGTCCTGCGTGGCGTCATGCGCCTCCTCGCGCTGCCGCAGGATGGCCAGGCACCTTCGGAAGACCATGGGTCCGTATCTGAGGTAGATGCTCCCGACGTCTGAACTCATGCGCCCCCTGGTCCGTTCCGGTTCCCGGCGTCCTGCCGCGACGCCAATGAGACAATCGAAGCCGGCAAAAGCGTCACCGGCGTCGCGAAAGTATAGGCGGCGGGCGGCGGGACGGGAAGGGCCCGGCGGACCGCTTCCGCCGCCGCTTGCCGCGTCCTTGCCCCCGTGCTAACGTCAAGCGGTTTTCGAGGAGGTGGGAATGGCGCACTATCCCTTGGGGATCGCCTACGTGGGCGTCGGCGGGTACGCGGACGCGGTCCTGGGCGGGAGCGGCAACAGGGACCTGATCAGCATCCGCGGCGTGTTCGACGTGAATGCGGAGGCGGCCGGAAAGAAGGCCGCGCAGTACGGCTGCCCGGTCTACCGGAGTTTCGATGAGGTCCTGGCGGATCCCGCCGTGGATGCCGTGGCCTTCACCCTGCCCCCCCACGAAAACCTGCCCCACGTGCGGCGGGCGGCCCAGTCCGGCAGGCATTGCTTCGTGGCCAAACCCATCGCCCTGACAGTGCGGGACGGAAGGGCCATGGACGAGGCGTGCCGCAAGGCGGGCGTCGTCCTCCTCGTCGGCCACACGGACCGCCGAAGGTCCGAGGCGCGTGCCGCCAGGAAAATCCTCGAGGAGGGCACCCTGGGCCAGGTGGTCCTCTTCGAGGCCAACTCCTCCCACTCCGGAGGATGGCGCCTGCCGCCGGGACACTGGAGGGCGGACCGCGGACGCTGTCCCGTGGTGCCCCTGACCATGCTGGGCATCCACATGCTGGACACCATGAACTACCTGATCGGTCCGGCCACCGCGGCCTCCGCGGTGCACCGCCATACCGCCATGCCGGCCGACAATGAGGACGTGGCCGTCCAGATCTACGAGATGGCCGGGGGCGGCGTCGCCTACCTCGGGGACTCCTACGTCTCCCCGTTCTCCTACTGGATCCGCATCCACGGCACGAAGGCGTCCCTGTACCTGGAACGGGAACGACTGACGCTGATCCGCCCCGACGTGCCGTCCGCCCCGGTGGTACTGACGCCTGTGGACACGAACAAGGAGCTGATCGAGGAGTTCGCGAGGGCGGTCGTGGAACATGCCCCGATCGAGACCGGCGCCGTGCCCTCCATGCGGGCCCTGGCCTGCGCGGAGGCCGCCCTCCGCGCGGCGGCTTCCGGCCGCCGGGAGAAGGTGGAGGAGGTGGCGGACTGAACGCGGCCCGGCCGCGTGACCGCCGAATCCCATGGCGTGCGACCTGATCCTCATCAACGCCGTCATCCATACCCTGGATCCCCGGGCGCCGCGGGCATCCGCCCTCGCCGTCCGGGGGGGCCGCGTCACCTTCCTGGGAGAGGACTCGGAGGCCTGCGACCTTCCCCTGAGCCCCGGAGGCGAGGTGGTCGACATGAAAGGCGCCTGCGTCCTGCCCGGCCTGGTCGACTCCCACATGCATTTTCAATGGTTCGCGGAGGCGCTCGAGTCCGTGGACGCGGGGACGGCGACCATGGAACAGGCGCTGGAGCGCGTGGCCCGCGCGGCGGGAGCGGTTCCCGACTCCACGCTCGTCGCCGCGGACCGCAGGCCGGCCTGGATCCGCGGAAACGGCTGGGACCACAACCCCTGGGGCGCGCTTCCCTCCCGCGGGCATCTGGACCGCGCCGCGCCCGGCGTCCCCGTGGCATTGACGGCCAAGAGCGGGCATGCCCTCTGGGCCAGCACGGCGGCCCTGGCCGCGGCGTCCATCGACGCGCGCACGCCGGATCCTCCGGGCGGAAGGATCGGCAGGGAGGAGGACGGGACGCCGTCCGGAATCCTGTTCGACAATGCCATGGACCTGGTGACCCGGGCCATGCCGAAGGCGACGCCGGAGGGCACGGCGGTCCGGATGGAAGCCGCGATGAAGGTCCTCCACGGCGCGGGTCTCACCGGGATCCACGACTTCGACGGTGCCACGGCTTTGTCCGCCCTGCAGATCCTGAGGGAACGGGGCGCCCTGCGCCTGCGGGTGCTGCAGGGCATCCCGCACGGCCTCATGGACTCGGCCGTCGGCCTCGGGGTGCGCTCCGGATTCGGGGACGAATGGCTGTCCCTCGGACCCGTGAAGCTGTTCGCGGACGGGGCCCTGGGATCCCGGACGGCATGGATGCTGGAACCCTACGAAGGCTCCGGGGACCGGGGCATCGCGACGCTCGGCGTCGAAGAGATGGCGGAGGACATCCTGAAGGCCAACGCGAACGGCCTGGACTGCGCCGTGCATGCCATCGGGGACGCGGCCTGCCGGGGCGTCCTGGACGCCTATGAACGGGTGTCCGCGGATCCCCGGGCCTCCGGCCGGATGCGGCGCAACCGCATCGAGCACGCCCAGCTCCTGCATCCCGAGGACCTGCCGCGCCTGGCCCGGCTGGGCCTCATCGCCTCCATGCAGCCCATCCATGCCACGTCGGACATGGACATGGCGGAGCGGCACTGGGGTTCCCGCTGCGCCACGGCCTACGCGTGGCGCGCCCTTCAGGAGGCGGGCACGATCCTCGCCTTCGGCTCCGACTGCCCCGTGGAGAGCCCTTCCCCCCTGGCCGGAATCCATGCCGCGGTCACGCGCCGACGGGCCGACGGTTCCCCAGGAAAGGACGGCTGGCATCCGCTCCAGAGGCTTCACGTCCTGGACGCCGTGCGCGCCTACACGGAGGGCGCCGCCCGAGCCGCGGGCCGGGAGGGGGAATCGGGGCGGATCGCGCGGGGATTCCTGGCGGACCTGACGGCCCTGGACCGCGACGTCCTGGCCGTGGATCCCCGGGAGATCCCGGAACTGAAGGTGCTCGCGACGATCGTCGGCGGCTCGTTCGCCTGGCGGGACAGAAGGCTCTGAGCGCGGCCCCAGGCGCGTTACCGCCGCGAAGCGACCCGAACGCCGTCCTTCCCTCCGGCCATCCGGCCGTGTTATAACGGCCCCATGTCCACCCTCGGCGAGGTATTCACCGTCTTCCTCACTGTCTTCATCGTCGTGGACCCCCTGGGGATCGTCCCCATCTTCATTTCCCTCACGGGGGATCTCCCCCCGGCACGCCGGAAGGCCACCGTCCTGAAGTCGGTCATCGCCGCCTTCGCAGTCCTGTGCTTCTTCACCTTCTTCGGCAACGGCCTCCTGCGGGCCCTGGGCATCCTCCCTGGCTCGTTTTCCGTGGCGGGCGGGATCCTCCTGTTCCTGATATCCATCGACCTCCTGTTCGGCACCCCGGGCCGCACCAAGGTCCCTTCAGAGGGGGCCGTACAGGAGCGGGAGGACGTCTCCATTTTCCCCCTGGCCATCCCGATGCTCGCCGGCCCGGGCGCCATCACCACGATTCTCCTTCAGGTGAGCGATCAGGGCGTTTCGTGGCCCCGGCTGGCCATCCTGCTCGGTTCCATTACGGGCAGCCTCGGCTGCGCGGCGCTCACCATGTATTTGAGCGGCTTTTTTTTGAAGTCCCTGGGCCGGACGGGCGTTTCGGTCATTGAGCGCCTCATGGGCCTCATCCTGGCTGGCCTGTCCGTGCAGACCGTCTACGACGGCCTCCTGACGCTGCGGGTGCTGCAGGGCGGCTGAGGCAGGGGAAACCCCGGGCGCGTTGCTGCGCGGCCCCGGGCGCGTTACCGCGCGGCCCCAGGCGCGGCACTGCCGCCCCGGGCCATTGGCCTTTCAGCCCTTGACCGCTCCCTCGGTCATACCCTTGGTCACCTGATCCTGCAGCAGGGCGAAGAGGATCAGGACGGGCACGGTCGTGATGAGCATCCCAGCGAACAGGTCCGTCCATTGGGCGGTGTATTCCGCGCGTTGGGCCATGTAGAACAAACCCAGGGGAAGGGTCGCCGTCTCCTTGGTGAGGAAGAGGAGCGCCAGGAAGAACTCGTTCCAGAGGCTCAGGAAGTTGATGAGGAAAGTGGAAACGAGTCCCGACCAGGAAAGCGGCAGCATGATCTGGAAGAAGGTCCTCATGGGGGAAGCGCCGTCCACGGCGGCCGCCTCCTCCATCTGGCTGGGCAGCGACTCGTAGAACCCCCTCAGGACGAACGTGTTGAACGGGATGCCCGTGGCGACGTAGAGCGCGAGCAGAGGAGCCATCCCGCTGCTGAACCCCCGCAGGCCCGTCCGGTTGGAAAGGTCCGCCAGCATCAGGAACAGGGGGATGATCGTGAGCATCACGGGCACCATGTAGCCGACCAGGAAGAAATTCCCCACGGCGCCGTTGGCGCGGAACGGCACGCGCGCGATGACGTAGGCGGCCAGGGCGGAGACCATCACGGAGCCGCAGGCGCCGACGGTCGCCACGAGGATGCTGTTGAAGAAGTAGGTCCCGATCTTCGCCCGCTGCCAGGCCACGCGGTAGTTCTCGAAATGGGGATGCTGCGGGAGGGACCAGGGGCTGGTGGAAAGGAACTCGGGCGTGGTCTTCAGGGAGATCATGAAGACCCAGGCAAACGCGGCCACCGTGCTCAGGCAGAAGAGGGAAAGAAGCAGGTAGATGGCGCCGCGGCTCCAGGAAAACTTCCGGAGACGGCGTTTCGTCCCCCCCAGGTTTCGCATGACACCCCCCTTAGAACTCGAGCCGGTCACGCCGGGTGAACCGGTTGGTCAGGACGCTCAGGGCCAGGATCAGGAACAGGAGGAACGTCGCCATGGCGCAGGCGATGCCGAACTGGGAACTGCTGAAGGCGCGCTGGTACAGGAGCGTCGTCACGACGTCGGCGGACCCCCCCACCCCGCCGAAGGGGACCATGACGTAGACCTGCGCGAAGACCTGCAGGGCCTGGATGATCCACAGGATGATCAGGAGCCGGAAGACCCCCCAGAGGAGGGGGAAGGTGACGGACCGGAAGGTGCGCCACTCCCCCGCCCCGTCCACGCGCGCCGCCTCCATGATCTCCTCGGGAATCCGTTCGATGCCCGCGGACAGGAGCAGGATCCACATGCCCTGCTGCTGCCAGACGGTGGCCACGACGATGGCGAGGAGCGCGGTGCGGGTATCCCCCAGCCAGGGCAGGGCCCAGGAGGACAGGCCGATCAGCCTGAGCAGGTTGTTGATGGGGCCGAAGACGGGATTGTAGAGCAGCTTCCATAGGAGGCTCACCACGACGACGGACAGCATCAGCGGGGCGATGATGACGTAGCGGTACAGGCCGCGCAGCGCGATCTTCTGGGTCAGGGCCCAGCTGACGAACAGGGCGGGCAGGAACATCAGCACGCCTCCCGCCAGGGCGAAGACGCCCGTGTTGCGCAGCGCGTTGAGGAACTGGGGATCCATGAAGATCAGCACGTAATTGCGCAGGCCGTAGAACGGCCGATGCAGGCTGGCTCCCGACCAGTTGGTGAACGAGGAGCCCACCGTGAGGAGCAGGGGGATGAAGCCGAACAGGGTATAGACGAGAAGGGCGGGAAGGAGGAAAGGGACAACGAGACGTTGGCGGGACCGGGTGTACATCAGCATGGCGTCTCCTCCTTCGCAAAGTCCGGGACGGCTCCGCCGTCCCGGATGAAAACCGATCCCCCGCGCGGTTACGGCTTGGCAGCGGCCTTGCGCTGGGCGCGTACCGAGGCGATGTTCGCGTCGATCTTGGCCAGCGCCTGCTGGGCGGAGAGCTTCCCGGTGCACATTTCCACGACGGGCCCGTACCAGGCGGCCTTGGCCCCGAACTGGGCCGTGAGCATCCCGAAGTGGTACAGCGTCAGTTCCGCCTTCGCCGCGTCCTTGAGGGCCGCGTCGATGCCGCCCAGGCCCTTGGGGGCGGCGACGCCCTGGAGGGGCGTGATGGCGGAGAAGCGGTCGGAGCGCTTCTGTCCGACGTCCTTGCCCGTGAAGCGGCGCAGGAACTCCGTGGCGAGGGCCGGATTGCGGCTCTTGGCCATCACGTTCCACACGGCGGCCTTGCCGAACATCCCGTTCTGGTCGCCCTTGCCTCCGGCCACGGAGGGGAACGGGGCGACGGCCAGCTGGAAGTCCGCGGGAATGGAGTCCTTCATCTCCGTCATGAGCCAGCTGCCCATGAGGATCATCGCGGCCTTGCCCTGGAAGAAGTAGATCTGGCTGGTCGTGAAATCGGTCCCCTGCCATCCGTCGATGAGGTATCCCTTTTCGGCGAGCTTCTTCATCTCCCTGGCCGCCGCCAGGTAATCGGCATCCTCGGCGATCTTGGCGTCCTTGTCCCCATAGAGGTAGTCCCAGGCCTTGGCGGAGCCCACCATGCGCTGCACGAGGTAATCCCACCACATGCCCGCGTAGAAGTCCACCTGTCCGGTGACGGCGATGGGAGCCACGCCCTTGCCCTTCTGCTTGATGGTCTCGCAGGTCGAAAGGAGCTCCTCCCAGGTCTTGGGGGGAGTCAGGCCCAACTCGTCGAACATCTTCTTGTTGTAATGAAGGAGCAGCAGGTACACGTCCGTCGGCGCGCCGTAGATCTTGTCTTTATAGGCCATGGAGGAAAGGAAGAGGGGATTGAAATCGTCCTTCCACGTCGTGCCGTCCGCCCGCTTCTCCCCCATCGCCGGGCCGATGTCCAGGAGGTACCCGCCGTCGGCCCAGCTGTAGGTGCCGGGGTCCGTGGCGGTGAAGATGCAGTCGATGTCCAGGGGATTGCCCGCCTTGGCCCGCGTGTCGAGGGCCGGCCGGGCGGCGTTGTTGTTGAAGGTATACGTGACCTTCGTGCCCGGGAAATCCTTCTCCATCTGGTCCCCGATCTCCTTGACCAGGGCGTAGGAAGGGGATCCCTCGTCCCAAAGAACGCCGACCTCGAGGGGACCGCCCTTGACGCCGGATGCCGCCTTCTTCTGGCCCCCGCATCCGGCAAGGGTGACGACCATCGCGAGCGCCGCGATGGCACCTACGAAACGAACCGTACGCATTCCCACAAGACGCCTCCTTTTGCACACATTCTTGGACCGGGCGCCATGGTATGCCATGACGACGATGGAAGCCATGGAAAAGTTCTAAAAAAAATCGCCGTTTTTCTATCCAATGCCGCGGCGCCTCAAGACGGATTCCCGGACGCCAGCGGGGTTGCGGCCGGTTCCTCAGTCACTTGGAGAACTTGGCCAGGACGAACTCGAGCATCGGCAGGAGCTCCGAGGTCCGCGGATGCGCCAGGTCCCGCAGGCGGATCAGGCGGTCCACGAGGACGCGCACGGGCGCCACGAGGGGGTCTCCTTCCACCGCCAGGGGGTGCCGCGCGGAAACGTCGTACAGGACGCAGGGCACGATGGAAAGATACGTGTTGGCCACCACCAGGACCTGGAAGCGCAGGTCCGCGTCCGTGCTGGAAAGCGCGCCGCCCTCGAGCATCGCGTTGAAGGAGGAAAGGCCCGTCGACAGGGCGTCCAGGTAGGCGACGAGGTCCTCCGTGCTCGTGGACATCCTGTAGTAGCGCACCGTCTCGTGGGCCAGATCCTGGCGAAGGCCCAGGACGAGGCGGGAATAGCCCTCCAGTCCGTCCTCGGCCAGGGTGTAGACCAGATAGGAGGCGACCGTCTCTCCGCCCGCCGCCTTCAGCCCCTCCCCGTCCCTGAGGTACAGGGCCTGCCGCAGCACGGCATCCATCCAGTTCAAGTATTCGTCCGCCACGCTCCGCCCGCCTGCGGAAACCACAAGCGACGGCCCCGCGGCCTGCAGGTGGGCGTAGCGGACCGCGAAGACGAGGGAGGAAAGGAAGAGCGCCCTGTCGCTTTCCGCCTTCTCGAAAAAGGGTTCCGGCGCGCAGAGGAGCGCCTTGCCGCCCGCCGATTCCATGTAGCGGAAGCCGAGGAAGGGATTATCGACGCCATTGTCGGCGGCCACGCCTTCCAGGCGCCCGTCCCGGATCGCCTCCCGCGCATACGAGACGGCCTCCTGGATCCGCGCGCCCTGCTCCACGGTCCCGGCCCTGGAGGCGATCTCGTCGAGCCAGGCGCCCAGGTCCACGTTCCGCATGGCGACGCCCGGCTGGTCCCATCGCGGCAGGCTCACCTGATCGAAGAAGGGGATCACGTCGGCCCGCGTGAGGGCGTCGAGCCGGCGGATCCCTGCCGGATCGGCGCCCGCGGCCTCCTCGGCAAGCGCGCGCGGGGTCGCGGCGAGAAGCGGCAGAAGGACGGCGGCCGCGAGGAAATGCTGGATGGGTCTCACCCGTCCAGGATACGGAAACGCCCGACGGGGCACAAGGGCGCGCATTCGCGCGAGTTGACCACTCCACCCTCCGAGGAATACAGTCCCGAAGCATGGAAAACACGGAGGCCGACGATGCGCATCACCATTCTCGCCGACAGGCTGATCACGGCCGAGGTATGGCTGGAACACCTCGGCATCGAGATGCCCGACAGGCGTTTCGAGACGGCGGTCTATGACACGGCATGGCCCGACGTACCCTTCGTCGGCAACGCGGAGATCGCCGAGTTCCTCGGCTCCGAGGAGGAGATTGCGGGCCTGGTAGGGTCCGCGGAGGTCATCCTGACCCACCACGGGCCCGTGTCACGCAGGATCCTCGAGGCGGCGCCGCTGCTGAAGGCCGTGGGATGCTGCAGGACGGGGCCGGTCAATGTCAACGTGGTGGAGGCGGCGCGGCGGGGCATCCCCGTGCTCTTCTCCCCCGGCCACAACAGCCCCGCCGTCGCCGAGTTCACGGTGGGCATGATGCTCGCCCTGATCAAACGCATCTCCCTGGCGCACCGGTGCCTGCGCGACGGCGTCTGGAGGGGGGACTTCTACCGTTATGACGTCTGCAACCTGAACCTGTCGCAGATGGCGGTCGGGCTGATCGGCTTCGGCGCCATCGGGAAACTCGTCTTCGACCTCTTGAAGGGATTCGGCTGCCGGCTCCTGGTCTACGATCCGTTCGTCCAGAAAAGCGGCGCCACCGACGGCCGGAACGCGCAGTTCGTCTCCATGGAGGAGCTGCTCGCCCAGGCGGACATCGTCTCCCTGCACGCCCGCGTGACCGCGGAGACGAAGGGCATGATGGGAGCGGCGCAGTTCGCGCGCATGAGGAAGGGAAGCTTCCTGGTCAACACGGCCCGGGGCCCCCTGGTCGACTACAAGGCGCTGTACGACGCGCTCGCCTCCGGCCACCTGGGAGGCGCGGCCCTCGACTGCCATGAAAAGGAGCCTGTCGAAGCCGGCGACAGGCTGCTCGCGCTCGACAACGTGCTCGCAACGCCCCACATCGCGGGCGCCTCGCGCCTGACGGCGCATCGGGCGGCCGGAACCGTCGTGCAGGACCTCAAGCGCCTCCTCGACGGGGAAGCGGTGCTGTACCGCGCCGGTCCGAAATAGGGCGACCCGGGCCGGCCCTACGGGAACCGGACCCCGTGGATCCTCCCGCGCCGGACGGTCATGCGGCGATCATGGCCTACAGGGACTCCTTCATCCATTCCTTGATGATGTTCACCTCGGGCACCTTGCGCAGCGATTTCACCTGGTAGTGCGCCATCACCACGGCCGGGGTCTGGACCGGGGCCACGCCGTAGGCCAGGACCTCGTCGGGATCCGTCTCCATCGTGATCTCCACGTCGGCCCCGAGCTCGTAGCGAGCCCGTTCCGCGTTCTCCTTCAGCCGTCGGCAGGCGTCCCCGCCGTCCCCCAGGACGATCAGGGAGGTCTTGCGCTTGGCGATGCGGAAGCGCAGCTTCTCCCGGATGCGCTGGTGGATGGCCGCGATCAGCTCCTCCTTGGCGGGGATGCGGGAGACGAAGGTGATCTTGCCGTCGATGCAGATGGTGGGGATGTTCTTCACCATGAGGGAGGTCATGAACACGAGGGATTCCTTCTGCTTGATCTTGTGCTCCCGCCATTCCACGATCCCCTCGAACTCCGGCGTGATGGCCTTCACGGATTCCACCATGTACTGGCAGGGGGCGCAGGCCTCGGAATCCAGCGTGATGATGTCGATGATGATCCTGTCGCTCTGGCCGTATTCCGCCAGGTCCAGCAGGTCCTCCTCGACCTTCTCCTTGCCCAGGGTCCGCGCCACGTCCCTCTGGTAGGGATCCAAAGCCACCCGGGTGACGGCCTCCAGGTTCTCCGGCGGGACGGCGTAGGGCAGGTCGCAGCCGGGAGCCAGCACGAACCCCTTCCCGCCCCCGATGTCCAGGCACTGCAGCGCATTGCGCTGGGACGCGTTCTGGGTGCCCAGCAGCAGGACCGTGGTGAGCTGGAGGTTGCCTCCGAAGCTGATGCCCCTGGGAAGGCAGACGTCGCGCACGAACTCCAGGGGGATGTTCTCGTCCACCGAGACGTTGTGGGGCCCGCACTCGCACATGGCCTCCACGTTCTGCTGGGCGTGGCCGCAGACGAAGAAGGAGGACAGGACGCCCGCGCGCCGGATGTGGGAGAACACCGGGGCGGCGAAGGGGGTGACGAACTCGCGGAACTGCTCCGGCCCGATCTGGCTGGTCATGGGATCCACGACGGCCACCACGTCGCAGCCCGCCTCCCTGTAGCAGTCCGCCATGGCCCTGCAGACGGCGCCGCAGAACTCCATCAGGGCCTTCACCTCGCCGGGCTTGTCGAACATGTCCATGAAGATGTTCGTGCCGAGAAGATGGAGCGCCAGGGTGAACGGTCCCGTGATCAGGCCGTAGAGGGCGAGGTCCGGAAACGCGGCGCGGATCTTCCTGGTCGCGGAAAGCACCAGGCCGATGCGGCCGTCCGCCGACGTGGGGACGCGCAGGTCCTTCAGGGCCTTTCCCTCCTGGAGGGGATGGGAGACCACGGAGGGTGGGTTCTGGTCCGCCCAGACCAGGCGGCAGCCGAGGACCTCCGCCTCCAGCTGCAGGTCGAAGAGCACGGGAATGCCGTCCGGCGTGTAGCGGCGGACCGCCTCCTTCACCCCGGCCAGGATGAGATCCCCGTCACGAAGGTATTCCGATGCGGTCTTCCCGATCAGCGATGCGGCGTGGCAGCCGACGAAAGGCACCCACGGGGCCCGCTCCAGGGGTTCGCAATGGAACGCCTGCTTGATCATCTCCCTGCCGGTCATGGACATGGCCCTCCTGGAATCGGCGGCAAGGATGACCGAGCGGATGGGACATGTCAAGGGCGGAAAAGACCCGTTTGACCCTTTGCCCGCCCTTGGGTAGCTTTGCCCCCATGGAAACGACGGAGCACGGGGCGCTGCATCTTGTGGGGGGCTTTCTCGGGGCCGGCAAGAGCACCGCCATCGTGGCGGCGGCGCGGCTCCTTTCCGGGCGGGGCAGGCGCGTCGGGATCGTCACCAATGACCAGGGGAAATACCTGGTGGACACGGGATTCGCGGCGGCCTCTTCCGTGCCCACCGTGGAGGTCACGGGCGGATGCTTCTGCTGCAACTACGGGGACTTCCGGGACGTCCTGGACCGCCTGGAGGAAAGGTCGCGTCCGGAGGTCGTCTTCGCCGAATCGGTGGGCTCCTGCGCGGACCTGGTGGCCACTGTCATCAAGCCGTTCCTGGAATTGGAGGACGCGGGGATCGCGGTACGGAGCTTCTCCGTGTTCGCCGACGCGCGCCTTCTTTCCCGTTGGGTGCGGGGCCTTCCCCTGCCGTTCAGCGGCAATGTGACGTATCTCTATGGAAAGCAACTGGAGGAGGCGGGCCTGATCGTGATCAACAAATCCGATCTCCTGACCCCGGCCGACGGCGAGGGCCTCCTGGCACTGACCGCGCGGCGCTTTCCCGACAAACAACTCCGCCTTCAAAGCTCCCTGACGGAAGCGGAGATTACCCGCTGGCTGGACGCCCTCGAGGCGCAGGCTGGTTCCATGCCGCTGCATTCCCTGGACATCGACTACGGCACCTACGGCGCTGGGGAGGCGGACCTGGCCTGGTATGACGCCGCCCTTCGCCTCCGCTTTCCGCGGGGGCACGGCGGAGATGCCGCGCGCGCGGCGGTGGAAGCCGTCCGGAAGGCGGTCCTCGACGCGGGCGTGCCCGTGGGGCACGTGAAGTTCCTTCTACAGCATGCGGATGGCGACGTGAAGGTCAGCATGACCGCTGAGGACGACGGACGGATGGAAGGAATCCCGCGGATCCGCGGGGAACAGGCGGACCTGACTGTCAATGCCCGCGTGCAGGCCCCGGCCCCGGCCCTGCGCGCCCTGATGCACGCCGCCCTGGAGGAAGGGGCGCATGGGGCCGATGCCGGGATCGAGTTCCTGCAGGAGGACTGCTTCCACCCGGGCTTCCCCAGGCCGACGCACCGGCTGGGCTGAAGGGTATGCGCGAGGCGTTGTGAGCACGGCGCGGAGACTCAGCTTTCGTCCCTGGAGGAGGGAGCCCACAAGTCCACTTCAACAGGTTCCCGATGTCCACCCGAATACCTAAAAACCTCTACGCATAGATCGCGATTTACTTGACACTGAGAAATGTTGGCGCTAATTTAAGTGTAACAGAAAGACACATAAATATGTCGAACAGAAGAGGCTCTTTCAAAATCCTTAAGCGACGAGATTTTCATTGAATAGGGGTTCGCCCTCGGGTAGGATGACGTCAACTACAACTTCATCAACCGGGAGGGGAACCCCTACTCATGAAGAGCATAA
>Ga0153915_10000135_pt1 | contig 65280 bp, 62 predicted proteins | sample Opewatmetagenome_2_FD_107003 | JGI IMG/M metagenome (GOLD analysis project Ga0153915, IMG submission 107003) | Freshwater wetland microbial communities from Ohio, USA - Open water 3 Core 3 Depth 3 metaG | ecosystem: Environmental > Aquatic > Freshwater > Wetlands | place: USA: Ohio, Lake Erie...
CCCCAATCCCCCACGACTCCTGCCGCGCTAAAGGCGGCCGGCGTGGAAGGAGAGTGTGATGGAGATCGAATTCGCCAGTCTGGACGACTCCCTCGCACGATTCACGCTCTCGGGAGCGAGCCCTGCCTTTGCCAACGCCTTCAGGCGGGCAATGATCGGTGAAGTACCCACCCTCGCGATCGAGGATGTGCGCATCTACGACAACACGAGCGCACTCTTCGACGAGATGCTGGCACACCGTATCGGGCTCATTCCCATCAAGACAGACCTTACGACCTATTCGACTCAGGACACCTGCTCGTGCGGTGGTGCCGGATGCACCGGCTGCACGGCCACCTACACCCTCAGCGTCGAGGGTCCCCGGACGGTCACCTCCAGTGATCTCATCCCCCAGGACCCCGGCGCAGCGCCGGTGTATGACAACATCCCGATCGTGAAACTCACGAAAGGGCAGAAACTTGTCATCGAGGCACGCGCCATCCTCAACACGGGGAAGGCCCACGCAAAATGGCAGCCAACGCTCGTATGCGGGTACAAGAACCACCCGGTCATTACGATCAGCGATGTCTGCGATGCCTGTGGTATGTGCGTCGAGGAGTGCCCCCGCGAAATTCTCGAAACGAAGGGCAAGAAAGTCCAGGTTGCAGAAGGAAAACTTCCCGACTGTTCCATGTGCAAGCTCTGTGAACGGGCCTGCCTTGCGAGCGGTATCGGGGATGAACCGGCAATAAAAATAACCGCTGAACCCGACCGATTTATCTTCGTGGTCGAGGGCGACGGGTCGCTGCCGGCAAAAGAGATCATGAACCGTGCGCTCCTGTATATCAGGGAGCGGGCAGACGAGCTGGAAAAACAGCTTGGCGAATTATCAGGGGATGAAAAGAAATGACAAGAATTGTAGAAAAGACGAACCCCCGTCTTACCAGTCTCATCTCGCTCCTGAAGAACAAGGGCCGCGAGAATGAGGCGAAGATCTGGCGCGAGATTGCAAACAGGCTCGAGACCCCGAACCGGAATTATGCCGAGGTCAACCTGTCCAAGATCAACCGCTATGCCCAGAACGGCGAGACGATCATCGTCCCGGGAAAGGTACTGGGCAGCGGCGTACTGGAGCAGTCCGTGAAAGTTGCGGCGCTGAATTTTTCAGCATCGGCGACCAGCAAGATCAAGGACGCGAAGGGACAGTGCATGACGATTGAGCAGCTCATCAGGGACAACCCGAAAGGCAGCGGTGTCCGGATCCTGAGGTGAACAAGACATGGTTACAGTAATCAACGGTGACGGAATGCTTCTCGGGCGCCTTGCAAGCCTTGTCGCACAGCGCGGGCTTGCCGGTGAAGAGATTGCGATCGTCAATGTCGAGAAAGCAGTCATCTCCGGCAGCCGTGCACGCGTGCTTGCCAACTACCGGCACAAGAGGGAACGCGGTGCCTCCGGCAACCGCTGGGGACCATTCGTCCCCCGACGGCCGGACCACCTCATGAAGCGGACGATCCGCGGCATGCTCCCCTACAAGCGCCCCCGTGGCGTCGAGGCCATGAAGAATATCAAGTGCTATGTCGGCGTCCCGGTCGAGCTCGTAGGCAAAGAGATGGAAGTGCCCGAAGAGGCGCACATGAACCGTCTGAACAACCCGAACCACATCACGCTCGCGGCAGTGAGCACGTTCCTCGGAGCAAAGTTCTAAGGTGACCATCATGGTAAAGATCATCAACACAAGCGGAAAACGCAAGACGGCGATCGCACGGGCGACCTTAAAGGCCGGCAAAGGTGTGATCCGGGTCAACTCCGTTCCTCTCGAGGCCTACGGCTCTGACACGACCCGGATGAAGATCGCCGAGCCGATCCTCCTTATCCCCAACGCGGTCAACGGAATCGATGTCACCATTGACGTTGCCGGTGGCGGTGTCATGGGACAGGCAGAAGCGGTCCGGACGGCACTCGCCCGGGGCATCATCAAGTGGCACAACGACCCCGCGATGAAGGACATCTACCTGGCATATGACAGGACGCTCCTCGTCAACGATTCCCGGCAGAAAGAAGCGAAGAAACCGCACGGCTCCGGTGCACGTGCAAAGTTCCAAAAGTCTTATCGTTAAACCAGAATATATGATGAGAGGTCAGATATCTTGATACCCGTACGATGTTTCACCTGTGGAAAACCGATCTCCACAGCATGGGATGAGTTCAAGGTCAGGAAAGAGAAAGGCGAGGATCCCAGAAAGATCCTCGACGATCTCAATATTTCCCGGTACTGTTGCCGGCGCATGCTCCTGACGCACAAAGAGATTATCGATGAGCTCAACCCGTACCAGTAAAAGCAGTTGACATGATGAACGCGGGGTCGTAGGGTAGCCTGGACCATCCTATTGCGTTCGGGACGCAGTGACCTGAGTTCGAATCTCAGCGACCCCATTCAAGAGACAAGGAAAAATTAAAGAAAAATTCATTTCAACCTGAGGACGAGAATGCAGACGCAGACATATACCCGGTATGAACGGGCTAGGATCATTGGAGCAAGGGCTCTGCAGATATCAATGGGTGCTCCGTTACTTATCACCACGACACGGATCGATCCGCTTGAGATTGCGATCGAGGAATACAACAACAACACCATCCCCATTACAGTAAAGAGGAAGTAGGGCGTTATGACGATCATTGAGGTTATCGAGCTGCGGACAATCCTTGACAGCCGGGGCAACCCGACGGTCGAGGCAGATGTCTATACTTCAAGCGGTTTTGGCAGATCGGCTGCCCCGAGCGGTGCCAGTACCGGTACCCTTGAGGCAAAAGTCCGGGCGCCGCGGGAAGCAGTGGACAATGCGATCCAGAACGTGCTCCCCGCACTCATCGGTATCGACGCCTGTGACCAGGAAGGGTTCGACGAACAGCTCCGCGATATCGACGGGTCTGCGGACTTCTCCGGGATCGGCGCCAATGTCGCTGTTGCCCTCTCGCTTGCAAACGCAAAGGCCGCAGCCTCATCGATGGACATGCCGCTCTTCCGGTACCTCGGGGGGGCATTTGCCAAGGAGATACCGCTCCCGCTCGGGAACGTGATCGGCGGCGGGGCCCACGCGGCAAACGCAACCGAGATCCAGGAGTTCCTCATCGTCCCCGGGGACGCGGCGGATGCAGAAGAAGCAGTCTTTGCAAACGCAGCCGTCCACCGCACGGTGAAAGAACTCTTAAAGAAGAAAGGAATTGCCGCCGGCAAGGGTGATGAGGGTGCATGGGCACCGCAGATTGACGATGCCCTCGCATTTGAGCTCATTGCCGAAGCGGCCGGAATAGTCGCAGACGAGATGAATGTCTCGGTCGATATGGGTATCGACGTTGCGTCGAGCCAGATGTGGAACGGGAAGGAGTATAAGTACCGCTCCACCGCCCGTTCGACCGAAGACCAGATCGCCTACATTGCAGAACTCGTGGACAAGTACAACCTTGTCTACGTGGAAGATCCCCTCCACGAGGACGATTTCGACGCATTTGCGGAACTCAACAGCCAGGTCGGCAACCGCTGCCTGGTCTGCGGCGACGATATCTTCGTCACGCAGGTCGACCGCATCCTGCAGGGCATCGAACGGGATGCCGCAAACTGCGTCTTAATAAAACCCAACCAGGTGGGAACGCTCACTGACACCTTCGATGCAGTGACGCTCGCCCACACCCACGGTCTGGACACGGTGATGAGCCACCGGTCCGGTGAGACAACCGATACCACCATTGCCCACCTTGCCACTGCATTCTCCTGCGTTTTCTTAAAATGCGGTATTGTCGGCGGGGAACGCATTGCAAAACTGAACGAACTGATTCGCATCGAGGAACAGATATGACCCAAGTAAATGAAATGGAAATTGAACTGAAAGAACCGCTCATCCCCGTCGAGGAGTACCTGGCAGCCGGTGTCCACATCGGCACCCAGCAGAAGAGTGAGGACATGAAGAAGTTCATCTACCGCGTCCGCGGCGATGGCCTCTACATCCTCGACATCCGCGAGACCGACGCCCGGATCAAGACCGCCGCGAAGTTCTTGAACCAGTACGAGGCCCCGAACATCCTCGTCGTCACCTCCCGGCAGTACGGCCAGTACCCGGCCAGGAAGTTTGCAGACACTGTTGGCGCAATGTCCGCCACCGGCCGGTTTATCCCAGGCCTTTTGACCAACCCGGTCTTACAGGCCTACATCGAGCCGCAGGTCATCGTTGTCACTGACCCGATCGGCGACGCACAGGTCATCAACGAGGCCGTCCAGTGCGGTATCCCCGTTGTTGCGCTCTGCGACACCAACAACATGACGAAGTTTGTCGACCTCGTCATCCCCACCAACAACAAAGGCCGGAAGGCGCTCTCGATGATCTACTTCCTGCTCACCCGCGAGATGCTCAGGCTCCGCGGTATCTCGACAGCCCTCACCGCTGAAGACTTCGAGACTGAGTTCTAACATACTCCGGTCTCACTTTTTTCCCGCAACCGATATCTGGATATACGAGGAGAACCAGAGGGTTGATTTGATGATGATGCGTTCATGCGCAGTGGCTGGCATGTTCTATCCGCGTGAGCCTTCCCACCTTGAGCAACTGCTCGGGAAGTTCTTCTCGGGCACGAAAGCCCGGGTGGCAGGGAACACGTTCGGCATTGTCTCACCCCACGCCGGGTATATCTACTCCGGCCAGGTGGCCGCCCATGCATTCGCGGCAATCCCCCGCGAATTTGCGGGTACCTTTGTCGTGATCGGGCCGTCGCACCGCGGGTACCTCACCTGCGTCTCCGAGGTCCCGTGGGAGACCCCCCTTGGTGTTGTTGATACCGATGCAGAGTTCGTCAGGGCCCTTGATATTGAAACCGACGAGTTCTCCCACCGGGACGAGCACTCAATCGAGGTCCAGGTCCCCTTCATCAAGTACCGGTTCCCGCGGGCGCGGATTGCCCCGGTGATGATGGGACAGCAGGACTATGCGGGTGCCCTGCGGCTTGGCGAGAAGATCCTCGTGGCAATCCGGCAGACCCGGCGGGACGTCAGGATCGTGGCATCGAGCGACTTCTCGCACTACGTGCCGGAGCAGAAGGCCAGGGATGACGACCTCTGGGCGATCGAGCCCTTGAAGACCCTTGACACGCGGGAGTTCTACCGGCGGATCGCTGAGCGCCGGGTCACGGCCTGCGGGTACGGGCCGATCACCGCGATGGTGACTGCCTGTGCCGGCCTGGGTGCAAAGGCGGCTGAGCTGATCCGGTATGCAACGAGCGGTGAGACGACGGGCGACTATCGCGAAGTCGTAGGCTATGCCGGTATTGCGGTGATCTAGGTTGGCAACGTGGAGTGCGCCGGGCAAGGTGTTTTTGTTCGGCGAGCATGCGGTGGTGTACGGCAAGCCCGGTATAGCGATGGCGATCAAACCCCGCGTGTTTGTCACGGTACGGAACACCCGGCACGCCGCGAAGGCAAAGTCTCCCTATATCGATGGATGCTTCGATGCAATGGGAGTCGTGGGCAGCGTGTACATCAATTCCCAGATCCCGAGTTCCTCGGGCCTCGGGTCGTCGGCCGCAGTGACCGTTGCCACGCTCTCCGCGATCAACGACGAGTTCAAGCTGAACAAGACCCGCGAGGATATCGCCAACATGGCGTTCGAGATCGAGAAGACCGTGCAGAAAGGGCGGGCGAGCCCCACGGACACCACGGTGTCGACCTATGGGGGCATTGTCCTGATCACCGGTGGTTCGCGACGGAGGCTTCCCCCCCAGAATATACACCTCGTGATCGGGGACTCGCTCGTCTCCCACAGCACCTCGAAGATGGTGGAGCAGGTATCAGAGCTGAAAAAGAAGCACCCGGAGATCGTGGACCCGGTGCTGGATGCGATCCAGGGTGTGAGCCTCGCTGCGATCCACCAGCTCCATAACCCCCGCGAACTCGGGCGGTACATGAACATGAACCACGCGCTCCTCGATGCCCTCGGTGTCGGGCACCCGCAGCTTTCGCGGCTCGTGCTCGCGGCACGTTCCGCGGGAGCGTTCGGCGCGAAGATCACGGGAGCCGGCGGGGGCGGGAGCATGATCGCCCTCTGCCCCAAGCAGCTCAAGCACCGGGTCGCGAGTGCAATCGAGGCCTGCGATGCACGGGCGATTGTTACCGGCATCGACACGGAAGGCGTCAGAAAGGAGAAAAATGTCTGATGGGGTAATTTTAAAACTCGGCGGGAGTATACTTACTGATAAGAGCGCCGACTGCGCAATCAACCGGGAGAGCCTTGCCACCATCGCCGCGGCAGTTGCGGAGGCAGGGACGGAAGGGATCGTCATCATCCATGGTGCCGGTTCCTGTGGGCACCCCGAGGCAAAACGGTATCACCTCGATGTGGGGGCCGCTCGCGGTAAGACCGACGGGATCTATGTCACGCACCGGGCGGTCAGCGGGCTCAATGATGCGGTCGTCACAGCACTCCGGGAAAAGGGTGTTGCGGCAGCCGGGGTCCACCCGTTCCACGTGGCGGTTGCGGACACCGGCAGGCTCCTCTCGTTCGAGTGCCGGCACCTCGAGAAGATGCTGGCACTGGGGATGGTCCCCGTGATCCACGGCGACGTGGTGATGGACCTCTCCCGGGGTGCCTGTATCGTATCGGGCGACCAGCTCGTGCGGTACCTCGCGGCTGCATTACAGATCCGCCGCGTAGGGCTCGCCACCGATGTACCGGGAGTGCTGGATGGAGGACGCGTTGTGCCGGAGATTACCCGGCACACGGTTGCGTCCCTCCATATCGGAGACTCGTTGCATACCGATGTTACCGGTGGAATGAGAGGGAAGATCGATGAACTGCTCGGCCTCGCGGATGCGGGGATCGGGTCGGATATCTTTCATGTCTCGCGGGTGGCGGACTTTCTTGCAGGGTCCGCCCATGGCGGGACGATAGTTCGGGGAGAGTAAGGACAATGGGTGACAAAGTGAAGCTGACGTCGTCGCGAAAACTCGACCACCTGCGGATCTGCGCAGAGGAAGACGTCGAGTGCGGGGATGCCGGGTTTAATGATATCAGGTTCGTGCACAATGCCCTGCCGGAATGCGACATGGGCAAGATCGACCTCTCGGCCCGGTTTCTCGGCCACACCCTCTCCTCCCCCCTTTTCATATCGGCAATGACCGGGGGACATCCCGGGACAAAAGACGTGAACGCACGGCTCGCCCGGGCAGCAGAACGGTTCAGGATCGGCATGGGTGTCGGCTCGCAGAGGGCTGCCCTTGAGGACAAAAAACTTGCAGACACGTTTGCGGTTGTCCGTGATCAGGCGCCGCATGCTTTTCTCGTGGCCAACCTTGGCGTTGTCCAGCTCCGCGACCATGGGATCGAATGGGCGGAACGTGCGGTCGAGATGATCGGTGCGGACGCACTGGCCATTCACCTGAACTTCCTGCAGGAAGCGATCCAGCCGGAAGGCGACCATAACGCGGTCGGCTGTTTTGCCGCAATCGGGGAGCTCTGCCGTGATTTTAAGACCCCTGTCATCGTCAAGGAGACCGGGTGCGGGATCTCTGCGGCCACGGCACGGAAGTGCTGGGGTGCGGGTGTCGGGGCAATCGATATCGGCGGCTGGGGCGGGACGTCCTGGGCGGCAGTCGAGGCTGTGCGTGCAGGCAAGGGTGTCCGTGCAACAGACAAGGCACTCAGGACGCTCGGGCAGGACTTCTCGGCATGGGGCATACCTACCGTGGTCAGCCTTGCCGAGGTGCTTGCAACCGGCGGGCCGGTCATCGCTTCCGGCGGTGTCCGGAGCGGCCTCGACATCGCGAAGGGACTTGCATTCGGCGCAGACCTCTGCGGCATGGCACTCCCGCTCTTAAAACCGGCAATGGAGAGCGACGAGGCCCTTGCCCGGACGATAGATGCGATCCACCGGGAGCTGACCGCGGCCATGTTCCTGACCGGGTCGGCACGGATCACCGACCTCAGGAAGGCCCCGGTCTACCTCACGGGGCGCACACGCCAGCAGATCGACAAGGATAACCCGGCACGGGTCCGGCGGTAAAGGAATTACCACGACAAACGGGAATTTTTAGCAGAATACCCGTAACAGATACACAGGAGATACACCATGGATATAGAAATTATTGCAGTGGGCGGATACGACGAGGTCGGGCGGAATATGACCGCCGTCCGTTGCGGAAAGGAAACCGTCATATTTGATATGGGGCTCCGCCTGGACCAGATCGTTGTCCACGAGGACGCAGAGATCGAGACGATGAACACCCTTGACCTGATCAAGATCAAGGCGATCCCGGACGATAGCATGCTGAACGGGATCGAAGGGTCCGTAACAGCCATTGTCTGCTCGCACGGGCACCTCGACCACATCGGCGCGATCCCGAAGCTGGCACACCGGTACAACGCACCGATCATTGCCACCCCCTATACCACGGAACTGATCCGGCAGCAGATCTCAGGCGACCAGAAGTCAGGCACAAACAACAAGCTCTTCGCGCTCAAGGCCGGGCAGCGGTACACGCTCTCGCAGAACCTCGTCCTGGAGTTTGTCCGCACCCAGCACTCCATCATCGATACGGTGACCCCGGTGCTCCACACCCCGCACGGCGCCATTGTCTATGCACTTGACTTCAAGTTCGACCGGACACCGGTCATCGGCGAACCCCCGGACTTTGCCCGCCTCAAACAGATTGGCAAGGAGGGGGTGCTCGCCCTGATCGTCGAGAGCACGAACATCGACCGCAGGGGCCGGTGCCCGAGCGAGCGGATCGCACGGGACCTGGTCCGGGACACGATCACGAGCTACGAGGACGAAAAAAACGCGCTTATCGTCTCGACCTTCTCGTCCCACATCGCCCGCATCAAGACGATCGCGGAGTGCGCCCACGAGATCGGGAGGAAACCGGTCCTGCTCGGCCGCTCGATGGAGAAGTATTCCGTTACTGCCGAACAGATGAAGCTCGTCTCGTTCCCCGAGACCACGAGCGTCTTTGGGAACCGGCGGACCGTCGACCGCACCCTGCGCCGGATGATGAAGGACGGGAAAGACAAGTTCCTGCCCATCGTTACCGGGCACCAGGGCGAGCCGGGCTCGATCCTTACCCGCATGGCGACCGGCGACACGCCGTACCAGCTGGGAACCGGTGACAAGGTCATCTTCTCGGCGAACGTGATCCCGAGCCCAATGAACACCGGTCAGCGGTACATGGTGGAGGCCCGGCTCGGGCTCTCCGGTGTCCGGATCTTCGAGGACCTGCACGTGAGCGGCCACGCGTACCGGGAGGACCACTACGAGCTGGTCCAGCTCCTCTGCCCCCAGCATATCGTGCCCGCCCACGGGAACATGAAGATGACTGCAGCCTACACCCAGTTTGCCGGCGAGATGGGGTATACGCCCAACTCCACGGTCCACCTCGTGGGGAACAGCCAGCGTATCAGGATCAATTAAGAGGAATATGTTATGTCAGAACTTTCACCGTATCTGAAATCCGTCGCACAACAGATCGATCGCATGATCGACCGTGATTATGCCGGCAAGGCTGGTGAACTGAACAAGGCGTCCGCCCACCTCCTTACAGCAGGAGGCAAGCGCCTGCGCCCCGCTGTCGTCATGCTTGCGGCAGATGCGGTGAAACCGGGCAGCTCGCGGGATCTCATGCAGGCCGCCCTTGCCCTTGAAGTGACCCACACCTTCACGCTGATCCACGACGACATCATGGACGACGACAACCTGCGCCGCGGCGTACCGACCGTGCACACGAAGTGGGACATGCCCACCGGCATCCTTGCCGGCGATGTGCTGTACTCGCGGGCTTTCGAGCACATCAGCCTCGTGACGGCAAAGGACGATACAAAGGTCCGTGCCATCACGATGCTCGCCCGTGCCTGCGCCGACATCTGCGAGGGCCAGCACATGGACATGTCCTTCGAGCACCGCACCGACGTAACGGAAGCCGAGTACATGGAGATGGTGCGGATGAAGACCGGCGTCCTCTATGCCGCTGCCGCAGGGATCGGGGCCACGCTTGCCGGCGGTACTGAAGCACAGGTTGAGGCACTTTACACCTTCGGCCAGAATACCGGCATCGCGTTCCAGATCCAGGACGACCTTATCGACCTCCTCACTCCTTCCGACAAGAGCGGGAAGGACCAGGCATCGGACCTCCGCGAGGGCAAGCAGACCCTCATCATGATCAAGGCGCGGGAGAAGGGTCTTGACCTGAAGAAATACCAGCGTGACCTTTCCCCCGCCGATATCAGTACGGCGATCCGGGAACTGAACGAGGCTGGCGTAATACCTGAGGTGAAGAAGATCGCCGCAGATCTGGTCGCTGACAGCAACCGGCACCTCTCGATCCTCCCGGCCTCAAAGGAACGGCAGCTCTTAATGGACGTTGGCGAGTTCTTCGTTACCCGGAGTCATTAGAATGGCAGGGGACGATCCAAAGGAACTCCTCTTTTTGTGTGCACTCCAGAACGCGGTGAAGCATGGCGGCGTGCCACAGGCAGGCGCGGTCATCGGCATGGTGATGGGTGCCCACCCGGAGCTCCGGAGCCGGGCAAAGGAGGTCTCGGCCCTTGCAAAGGAAGCAATCGCGGACGTGGCCAGACTCTCTCCTGAAGAGCGGGTCGCAACGCTCCAGTCAAGGGCGCCGGAAATGATCACGGCACTCTCGGAGAAACACGAGAAGAAGACGGGGCTTCCGGATCTTGAGGGAGCAGAAAAGGGGGTCGTGATGCGGTTTGCCCCGAACCCCTCCGGGCCACTCCATATCGGCCATGCCCGGGCAGCAGCGCTCAACGATGCCTACGTGAAGCAGTACGGCGGGAGGTACATCCTCCGGATCGAGGACACCGATCCGAAGCGCGTTGATCCTGAGGCTTACGCGACCGTGCAGGAAGATATCAGGTGGCTGGGTCTCGGGATCACCGAGGTCGTTACCCAGAGCGACCGGCTCCCGGTCTACTACGATCTCTGCAAACAGCTGATCGAACGGGGAGGAGCCTATGTCTGTACCTGCGACAACGAGCACTTCAAGGAGCTCAAGCAGCACAAGACCGCCTGCCCGTGTCGCAGCCAGCCTGTTGAGAAGAGCCTTGAACTCTGGCAGAAGATGCTCGACCACGGTTTTAAGGAGGGCGAGGCATCGGTCCGGATCAGGACCGACCTCAACCACCCCGATCCGGCCATGCGGGACTTCCCCGCGTTCCGGATCCTTGATTCCCCACCGCACCCGAAGGTGAAGGCGCACGTGTACCCGCTGATGAACTTCTCGGTAGTGGCGGACGACCACCTGCTCGGGGTCACGCACGTGATCCGGGGCAAGGACCATATCGCCAATACCCGGCGGCAGCGCTTCATCTACGACCACTTCGGATGGACGGTGCCGGTGTACCGGCACTATGGCCGGATGGGGATCGAGGGCGTTGTCCTCTCAACATCCCAGATGCGGGCAGGGATCAACGAAGGTACCTACTCCGGCTGGGACGATATCCGGCTCGGCACTCTCCGTGCCCTTGCCCGGCGGGGGATCTTACCTGAAGCAGTGAAGAACGCGATGATCGCGATCGGTATCGGCGACGTGGACATCTCTTTCTCGTGGGACAACCTGTACGCGGAGAACAAAAAACTCGTTGACCCGACCGCGAACCGGTACTTCTTCGTGCCGGACCCGGTCGAGGCACGCATTGAGGGAGCACCGGCGCACACTGCCCACGCGATGCTCCACCCGAGCGATGCAGCCCGCGGGTCACGCACGCTGGAGTTCACCGGCACCGCCCTCCTCCCGAAGGCCGAACTGGTACCCGGGACTGCCATGCTCCGGTTAAAAGACCTCTTCAACGTGAAGATCGCGTGGAACGGCGACACCCCCTCGTTCTCGTACGGTGGCGACTCGCTGGCCGATGCCCGGGCGGCCAAAGCCCATATCGTCCAGTGGCTGCCGGCACAGGCAACCGTTCCCGGTACGCTCCTGACGCAGGAAGGGGAGATAAAAGGGGCCTGCGAACCGGCTGTCAGGGCTGAGCTCGGCAAGGTTGTCCAGTTCGAGCGGGTCGGCTTTGTGAAGATCGATACCGTTGGTGTGGATGGGGTACGGGCGTACTTCACGCATAAATAATCATTTTCACCCATTTTTCCGCAGTCCGGTTTGGTTGGACGGGAACGAACCATTCCCAGATGGTCCATGCGCGAATGCGATCGTGTTTTCGATCGTGCCCGCGTCTCGCGAAATTTTTTTATCGACCCTTCACCCCCTGCCCGGATTTTTTCAGGCAGGGTCCGGCCAATCCGGTCCGGTACTCACGCCGGAGAAGAGAAAAAATTGTAGGATACACTACCAGGTTGTAGGATAATTATCCGATAATCGCCTCACAAACTTACACCCTCCGATCGCGATTGAAAATGTTTCAGCAGGGTCAGGGCCTTGCAACATTGGAGGTGCTTGGACATTATCCGTCTCTTTCATGAGATGGTGCCCTCTATCAGGAAATCTGGTGTAGCTCCCTCACTTTTTTCATCATCCGCGTCCTATGTGTACAAGCATATATGACAGGCGGTGAGATCGTGAACGGTGCAGAGGGTGCTAAAGAGTCCCGCGAAAAGCTCGTCTTTCACGGTCTCTGCGTGGATTTTCTTATCCTTGTCCCGGAGACCATTGCCGTCATCCTCTCCGGGTCTGCTGCGCTCTTGTCCGATGTCTTCAAATATGCAAATGAGGTCCTCGCCACCCTCTTTGCTCTCATGATCATCAGAAGGATGAAAGCCGGCGGGAAGTTCACCTACGATTACGGCATGGGAAAATTCGAGACCCTGACCCGGATCATCACGGGTGGCGTGATGGTCGTCTCCATCTGTATCCTCGTCCTCTTTACTATCCAGCGGCTCCTGCATCCCGAGGCATTCGAGATGGTTGCCGCATATATCGGTATCCCGCTCATGCTCATCGCAAGCATTGCCGATTACCACCACTGGCATACCTATAAGAACCGTTCAAAACAGGATCCCTCCCCGATCATGGAGTCGCAGTGGCGCCTGCGGAGGGCCAAGACATTCTCCAATCTCCTTCTCCTCTTTGCGCTGTCGCTATCAGTTCTCTGCATCCAGTACGAATGGGCGCATTATATCGACCCGATCGTCTCCTTCATCATCATCGGCTTCCTCCTGTTTGCCGGGTACCGCGAGTTCTCCTCCTCCCTTCCGGACCTCTTTGACAAGACCCTTGATGAGGAACTCCAGATTGTCATCCTCCATGAACTTGCCTCCTCGTTTGACAAGTACAGTGAGTTCCACGGCGTCCGCTCACGCCGGTCCGGCAGCAGGATCTACATCGAGATCTTCCTCGGGTTTGACCCGGAACAGAGGATGGGCGATGTCCAGGACTTTGCCATCTCCCTGAAACGGTCCTTAGAGTCCAGGATCGCGGGCAGCGTGGTCTCCGTTGTCCTAAGCCAAGACTGAACCCGGGAGTGCCTCCAGGAAAGAGATCAGTGCACTATACGGGTCTGAAGAAAATAGCCCGCCAGCCGCGCCGGACTGTTACGGTACTACTCTGACCAGTTGCTCCAGTGCTGCAATCCAGACTGCTTTTGCCTCGTCCCTGTCCATGCCCATCAGGACATCCATGAGGAGGCCGTTGGCCAGCGCATCGCAGGCAACCGCGAGGACCCGGGGATCGAGCCTGGATGAGATGAGCCCTGTTTCCTGCTGGTGGGCGATGAAGCGCTCGATCACCCGGATGTCCTCGGTCCGGTCCTGCACGAGCACCAAGCGCAGGTGGTCATTCCGGGTGGCGAGCAGCAGCATCTCGGAGTACAGGCCGTTGAACTGCGGCACGTAATTCAGCAAGGCATCGAAAAGCGCAGCGCTTCCGTCCCGGATATTCCTGCCCGCATAGGAACGTTCGAGCGTCCCCTTGAACTCCTGCCTCGCATGTTCGGCAACTGCGGTAAAGAGGTCCTCCTTGCCGGGGAAGTACTGGTAGAGTGCCGGTTTGGTGACACCAAGGCTCTCCGCAATCTCCCCCATCGTGGTACCATGGTAGCCTTTCTCGATGAAGAGCGTGAACGCAGCGGCAACGATCTTCTGCTTCACCTCTTCCCTGTATTGCGGGATAATGCGTGGCATGGTTCTCCAGTTCATTTCTCGCGCGTGCAGCAAAAAAATTCCTGTCTCGCGTAAATACTCCTAGTACGGTTAAGTTACCCGCGGTAAGTTTTATACCTGCGGGTATTTCACCTTTGTACAGGAACAAGCTGCCGTGCTGAGGAGGCTCACACTCTTATCAGGTGTTTGCAGGTGGCGATCCGGTAATAGCTACGGGGAAGGGGGTGAGTGATTCCCTGAGGGGAAATACATAAAATCGATGGAATTATATACGTGGCATTCTCAACAATAGTAAGTACCTTGCATAGCAAGATACTGTGTTAAACACTTGACACGTGCACGCCCGGCACATTTACCCTCTGTACTCTGCCCCGGTACCACAACACTCACCGTACCGGGGACCGGGCATGCCACGGGCCAGGGAGATATCCCATGAATATCCAGTTCAAAAAAGGTGTACTCGAGATCTGCGTTCTCTCTGTTCTGGCCCGCAAGGACTGCTATGGCTACGAACTGGTGGGCGAGATCTCAAAACGGATTGATATCTCCGAAGGTACGATCTACCCGCTCCTCCACCGGCTCAAGGATGTCGGGTATGTCACTACCTACCTGCAGGAATCCGCAGGCGGACCGTCACGGAAATATTACCGGCTGACAGAGGCCGGAAGGAAAGAAGAGCATGAACAAAAGGAAGAATGGATGCGGTTTGCGGCATCGGTAAATGCGCTCCTGGAAGGTAAGAACGATGCTGCAGACTGAACAGGAATTCATCCGTATCCTCCGGAGCCGGCTCGAAGGCACGCTCCCTGAGGAAGAACTGAACGATATCGTCTCTGATTATGCCGAGCACTTCCGGATCGGAAAGGCAGACGGCCGGTCGGAAGAGGAGCTCTTCTGCTCGCTCGGGTCCCCTGATGACGTTGCACGGGAGATCCGTGCTACCCACCTCGTGAAGAAAGCCGAGGACGTGAAGAGCTGTAAAAATATCTTCCATGCGATGCTCGCCACCCTGGGGCTCGGGCTCTTCAACCTGGTCTTTGTCCTCATACCGTTCATCCTCCTCGTGGTCCTGCTTCTCGTGGTCTTTCTCTTCGGGATCGTCTTTGCGATCGCCGGGCCTGCTGCGTTCATCTACTCGGTCCTGCAGATCCTGGGTATTCCGGCATTCGCAATCTGGCAGTCGCCCGTGGCAGGAGTGTTCTTCTCTATCGGTATCACGACGTTCGGACTCCTGCTCGTGATCGGGGATTACTACCTTGCACGGTTCTTCTACCGCATCGGCATACGCTATCTCAAATGGAATATCAGTGTGATCACCGGAACGGAGGATGAAGCATGAGCACTGATGATCAGAAACCCCGGCATCCTCTCTGCATGGCCTGCAACCTCCAGATCGGAGGCATCAGCGCAACCCGGATTATCCTCTGGCTGGTAGCGCTCACGATCATATCCTTCTTTATAGGATTTGGCATCCTTGCACTCTCCGGGGATTTCCCCCCGCAACCGGGCCAGGCAGTGTCACCCTTCCGGCACACGACAATTCTTACTCCCAATACAACCGTGATCCCGCTTGACGGGGCTACAGAAGGAGATGTCAGGATTACTCTCGGCGCCGGGGATCTCTCCCTGCAGGGAGGTGCACCCGCCACGGCACTGATGGAGTCAACGGTCTTTTCAACGGCCGCTGTATGGCAGCCGGAACTGGTACAAGGCATCAATGGCTCGGTAAAATCCGTGACCATGACCGAGAAAGGGCACAAGGGAAAGGAGTGGTTTGCGGTAGACTCCCCCAACAACTGGGCGATCTCCTTAAACGATCAGGTCCCGTTACGGCTCAGCGTGAATGTCGGGGCAGGTGACAACCTGCTCGATCTTGGTACGCTCAACCTTGAGACCCTGAAAGTCCAGACCGCCGCAGGTGACACGATCATCGATCTTGGCGGGTACCACGGCGAGCGATACGACGCCGTGATCAATTGCGGTGTCGGCGACCTTACCCTGCGAGTTCCCCGGGACAGCAACACCCGTATCAGGGTACACAACGCTCTCGGAGATATCGATAACCGCGGGTTTGTACAGGACGACGATCAGTTCGTGACTGCCGTGTTCAATTCGTCACAAGCGGTCAATGAGATCACCCTGAACCAGGGTATTGGTTCTCTCACTCTGGAATCAATATGAACGAATATGGAAATAACCGGAATGAAATCATGAAAAAATTCAGCACGATCATCGCCCTCATAGTCCTGTTCGGACTCATGGTCCTGCTGGTGTCCCCGGCCCATGCCGCCGATGCACCGACAGTAACGATCACCAGTTACACGGTCTCTCCATCGGTAATGATGCCGGACAGTCTCGGGACGATCACGGTCGTACTCAAGAACACCGCCGGCAGTGCCAGTGTCGTCGAGAAATCCGGAAAACTCTCCGCTGACGATTACACGGTTGTCAAGACCACGGACATGACGGTCAACATCGAGAATGTCCATCTCGAGGGAAACGGTATTACCGTCCTGACCAAGGACTATGACAATGTCGGGAGCATCGGCCCGGGCCAGTCCATCCCTGTCACCTTCTCGTTTAAGGCCCCGTCGAACAACGGGCTCTATTACCCGGAAGTCTGGATTGATGCCAAAGGAGCAAGCAGCTCAAAATACCCGATCCCGGTCAATGTCAACACCGCTCTCGGTATCCAGAAGACGGCCGTCCTGATCATGGACAGCACCCTGACCGGCAGCCAGAACCCGGGGGACGAGATCCCGGTCACCGTGACAGTCCAAAACTCCGGTGAGATGCTGGCGTCTGATGTCACCCTGAAGATAGAGAACGTCAGCAGCGCCATGGTTGCCCCAAAGAATACTGACCTGTATCACCTCGGCACGATCCAGGCGGGAGAGAACAAGACTGCCCAGGTCGTCCTCCTCTCCGATAAGAAAATGTCCGCCGGCCTGGTAAAAGTTCCCGTGACCATCCAGTACAGCGCCATCGACGGTACAGTCAAGACCCAGACCACCAGCATCGATATCCTGTTCCTGGGCAAGGCCGAGCTCGGTTTTGTGTCGGTAGACACCAACCCCACGCGGCTTACCCAGGATACTCCGTTCGATCTTACGGTCCGGATCGAGAATACCGGCACCGGTGAGGCAAAGCAGGTCTCGGCAAAGATCGACCTGCCGGCCGAAGGTACTAAAGAAGCATTCATCGGAAAGATCAAACCGGGCAACGATGCCCCGGCCATTTTCCTGCTCGAAGGCATGAAGGGAGGGAACCACCCCTACAACCTGACGATTGTTTATACCGACGATATGGGGTCCCACGCGCTTACCCGGCAGATGGACATGCGGGTCCCGCCAGCGGACAGTTCCGGGACGATCATCCTCGGGCTCATTATCCTCGGCATTCTCGGCTTCCTTGCCTACCGGTACTGGTACCTGCCTACGAAGAATGATGACGGAAACTTCCCATGGGTAAAAAAGAATTAAAGGTCGCGTTCCTCCTCGCGCTGCGTTCGCTCCAGCGGGGCAGCAGGTCGAGCGTGATCCTGACCATCCTTATCATCGGGATGTGCTTCACCAACATGATCTTCCTGCCCGGCCTGTTCAACGGGATCGGGCAGAGCATCACCAAGCAGGTCGTGGACTACGAGATAGGGAACGTGCTCGTCAGCCCCAAGACGGGTGACCAGTACGTCAGCGATCTCGGAGCAACGCTCGACCTGATCAATGGCATGCCCGGCGTGGAACGGGCCACGCCCCACTTCAGCAAGGGTGCGACCCTTAAGTACCGGCAGCGGATGCTCGGCGTATCGGTGCGGGCCATCAAGCCCAATGACGAGAAGCTGGTCTCTCCCCTGTACACCAAGATGGTAGCCGGCAGTTATCTCGGCGAGGATGATACCGGTGAGGTGATTATCGGGAGACCGGTGGCCGGCGATACCTCGATCCGGGAGGAAGATGAGTTCCAGTCCTCGCTCGGGGGTGTCCGTGTCGGTGACTCGATCACAATCGATTACGGCAACGGGTACGTCAAGGATTACCGGGTAAAGGGGATCTATTACACCGGCTGGAGCTCTGCGGACAGCGCAGTCTACGTAACGTATACGGACATGGCGCTCGCAGATCCCAAGGCAGTTGATAATGCAGATTACATTACGGTGAAGACACGGCCCGGGTATTCCGAGAAGTTCGTCAAGGACGAGCTGATCCAGTACGGGGTATCGCAGAAAGTCCAGACCACGGCCGACCTGTTGGCTAAGAGCATGGGCCGGGCGCTCCAGAGTTTTGCGATCATCAACATGGTCTCCCTGATCGTGGGCATCATCATCACCACGGTCGTGCTCTTCATCGTGATCACCATCAAGACCATCAACAGCCGGCGCCAGATCGGGATCCTCAAGGCCATCGGTGTGGACCAGGAGGTCATCATGCACAGCTACGGGTTCCAGGTGATCATCATGGCAGTGCTGGGGATCCTCTTCGGTCTCGTGCTTACCCTCCTGATGGCCGCATACCTGGCAGCCAATCCCATTGTTACACCCGAATGGTCGGCAACCCTGTACCTGACCCCGATGGATCTGATCCAGAACTCCCTGATCCTCTTTGCCGCATCGATTGTTGCCGGGTACGTCCCCGCGTACCAGGTATCGCGCGAGGATATCCAGAGTGCAATGAGGGCCTGAAATGATCGAGATTACCGATTTACAGAAAATCTACCGCATGGGGGATGTCGAAGTCAGGGCACTTGACGGGGTCACGCTCGATATTGCAAAGGGCGAGTTCCTCGGTATCATGGGAGCGAGCGGGAGCGGCAAGACTACGCTTCTGCACATGCTGGGCCTGCTCGATGAACCCACGTCCGGGAAGATTATCATCGACGGGACGGATATCTCGACCCTGAACGATTACGACAAGACGATGTTCCGGCTCTACAAGCTCGGGTACGTCTTCCAGGACTACGCCCTTGTCCCGGATCTGACGGTGAGGGAGAATGTCACCCTGCCGGCGATGCTCCGGAAGGATCTTACCGAGGGACAGTACCGCGATGCATGTACCGACATCCTCACGAAGATCGGCATGCTCGACCGGCAGGACCATCTCCCGAGGGAACTCTCCGGGGGCCAGCAGCAGCGGGTCTCGATCGCCCGTGCGATTGTGAACAAGCCCGACATCCTCTTTGCCGACGAACCGTGCGCGAACCTCGACACGGAGAACTCGCGGATGGTACTCGACCTCTTCCGCGAGATCAACGAGGAGATGAAACAGACGATCGTGATGGTCTCCCACGAGGACTGGCACAAGGACTATTTCCACCGTATCATCCGGCTCAGGGACGGGAAGGTCACGAGCGACGGGATAAACGACCGAAACGCTCACTGACAGACCGGTGTGCCGTATCCCTTACCTTTTTTCCCGCACACATCCACGGTACTGGTAATACGGTGCAGCCATGCCCGAGATTCCCGTTGAGAAGATCATCCGCTCCCGCCGCAGGACGATTGCGCTCGAGGTGACCCCCCGTGCAACCGTCATCGTGCGGGCACCCCACCGGGTCCCCACATCGTATATCGAAGCGATGATCCGGGAGAAGCGTGCGTGGATTATAAAAAAGATCACCGAGATGAAACAGCGGCCGCAGGCAGCTGCCCATAGGTATGAGGAGGGCGAGATCTTCTGGTTCCTTGGCCGTGCGTACCCGCTGCATATCACTGACGAAACCAGCGGGGCCATCACGCGCACCGATAAGCTCGTGGTCTCCCGGATGCTGGAGCCCGATATCCGGAATGCGATCAAGCGCTGGTACGTGGCGGAAGCCCACACGGAGATCCATGCCCGGTGCATGTATTATGCGATGATGACCGGCTATTCCCCGGCATCGCTCCGTATCAGCGATGCCCGTCAGCGCTGGGGCTCCTGCACGTCACGAGGCGGGCTCAACTTCAGCTGGAGGCTCGTCCAGGCACCGCTTTCGATCGTAGACTACGTCATCGTCCACGAGCTCGTCCATCTCAGACAACACGACCACTCGAAGAAGTTCTGGGCGAAGGTGGAAGAGCTGATGCCAGATTACAGACAGCGGCGGGACTGGCTGCGTGCACATGAGCAGCTGCTTGTGATCTGAGATTGTGCCTCATGCCTGTCCGGGGACGCTCCCTTATCACCCCTCACGACCAACAGGTAGAGATGGATTCCTTTTATATCTGCCCGGAATCTCCCGACGATTTTCCCGCCATTTACGAGGTGAACCGTGAGGCGTTCGGACAGGACGGGGAAGCCCGGCTGGTCAGTGCCCTGCGGGAAGACGGGGACTATGACCCCGAGCTCTCGCTTGTTGCCGTCCATGACGGTAAGATCATCGGCCATATCATGTTCCCCCCCGTCAATATAGTCTCCGACACCGCGACAACTCCCGCGCTCGCCCTTGCCCCGCTCTCGGTCCACCAGGATTACCAGTGCCGGGGGATCGGCGCGGCCCTTGTCGAGGAAGGTCTGGCAGAATGCCGGCGACTCGGTCACCGGATCGTGATCGTTGTCGGCCACCCGGGATATTACCCGCGGTTCGGGTTCACGCCTGCAAGGGACAATGACATCCATGCACCGTTCCCCTGCCCGGATGAAGCGTTCATGGCGCTCGGGCTTTCCGACAATGCGCTGGACGGGATCTCCGGCACGGTCGAGTATCCCCTCGCGTTCGATGCGACCGGCGCTCACACATCGTAGCCGGCAACCCTGCACTTTTTACACGTGTCTCTCCTCTCACTTCCCGATGCGTGATATGCGCATATCGGTGCGGCCAGATCAGACCGTACAGCATATACCCTCAATCCGCCAACCGGAGTACACGACATGGCGACCGGTTCCCCTTCCCCTGCTGGTGATGACCTGAGCGGCTACCTGCGGAGCTTTGAGCCTCCCTCGGGTATTCCCATACAGGCAGACACCGTGACGATCGGGGACCGGAAGGTCATAAAGTACACGGGCGAGTTCTGGACCTCCCGCCAGCGCCAGGGAGGATCGATCCATGAGATCTCCTACAGGGCGTGTTTCAAGCCGCAGCTGCCCCGGTTCTTCATCCAGCTCCTGACCCGGAAGGGGGACACCGTATACGACCCGTTCAGCGGTCGGGGGACAACCGTCCTTGAGGCCGGCCTCCTTGGCAGGGACGTGATCACCAACGATACCAACCCGCTGTCCCGGATCATGACCGAGCCCCGGTTCTTTCCCCCGGATATTACCACGGTGGAGAAACGGCTCCTCGCGATCCCGCAGGAAGGCAGGAAAGCGGACATCGACCTCTCGATGTTCTACCACCCCGACACCGAACAGGAGATCGTTGCACTGCGGGAATACCTCCTTGCCCGGAAAAACGCACACCGCGACGACATGATCGACCGCTGGATCGCGATGGTTGCCACCAACCGCTTAACCGGCCACTCAAAGGGCTTCTTCTCGGTCTACACCCTCCCCCCTAACCAGGCGGTATCACCGCAGAGCCAGCGGAGGATCAACCAGAAGCGCAGCCAGGTCCCGGAATACCGGGATACCCGGCGGATCATCATCAACAAGACAAAAAGCCTCCTGCGTACCCTGGCAGACGATGAAAAGAAGAACCTGGCAAAGGCCGGCAAAAAGGCGATGCTCCTGTCGGGAGATGCCCAGGATACCCCGGAGATCGCCGACAGGTCCGTGCAGCTGACGGTCACCTCGCCCCCGTTCCTTGACATCGTGCAGTACCGCGAAGACAACTGGCTCCGGTGCTGGTTAAACGGCCTTGACGAGAAAGCGATCGGGAAGCGCATCACGATGGCGCGGACCGTGGACGAGTGGACGGCGGTCATGGGCCGGGTGTTCTGTGAACTCTTCCGTATCACAAGCGCCGGGGGATATGTGGCATTCGAAGTCGGGGAGGTGCGCAAGCGGACGATCCGGCTGGAGGAGCATGTGGTCCCCCTCGGGACGGAGGCCGGCTTTGTGTGCGACTGCATCCTGATCAACCAGCAGGTGTTCACCAAGACCTCGAACATCTGGGGCGTGGACAACAACACCTGCGGCACGAACACCAACCGGATCGTGGTGTTCCGGAAATCCTGAACATTGCTGCCCGGCCCTTCGATCTGCCTGATTGTGAACCGGAAACCGGCAAATCTTGATATTTAAATAACAATAACTTCTGTTTGTGAAACCGGGACTACGATGGATTTTTTTAACCGCAGCCGGGAACAGGACCTGCATCCGGGAGGAGAAACCGCAATGAAGGCACCGTTCCGTATCCTGCCGGTAGTCCTTGTGCTCGTGGCACTTCTCTGCCTGCCGGTGACTGCCATTGACAACACCACGGCCCTGCACAACGTGGAGATACGGCAGGCGCACCTGGCATGGACCGCGCTTGATATGGATGTCGAGATGAATGCCGCCGTCACCTACTGCAGCACGCTCTATGGTGCGGATACATCCGGCATGAGCGCACTGCTCGCACAGTTCCGGGAGAAAGAGGCCCTTATCCCGTCAGCAGTTACTGATGAGGAGGTCGATGCCCTGGTCGCGGGCATGAAGAACACGACCAGCCTGTTCCGCGACGAGACCTTTGTCGTTGTCACCAAGGGACAGGGGAAATGGGAAGACCTGAATGTCCAGGTGCTGGCGGCAAAGGAGAACAACCCCTATATCCTCAACAAACAGGAGGCCTACTGGGCGGTGAGGAAGGCAAACCACTTGGCGGATTTCGATGCCTGGGTAAAGGACGGCCAGCAGAAACTCGATACCCTGAAAGCCAGGGGTTACGACACCACCGCCGCGCAGCGGGCGCTCGATGTCTTCGCATCGAAACGTCCTGCGGTCGAGGCGGCACTTACCTCAAAAACCGAGATCGCAATCCTCACGGTCAGCCCGCAGGTGCTGTCCCTTTCGGAAGATTTTGTCCGGAACCTTGCGGTTGCACAGGAACAGGTCCCGGACAGTATGCGCCTTAAGCTCCTCCTCGACCAGGCCGACCGGGCCGTGGTACTGGCGGACAAGGTTAACACTGACCTGGTGCCCTACCTGCTCGATATCGGTGATGCAGATCCTGTCTTATCGAAGACCAAGACCGATATCACGGCCTCAAGAAAGGTACTGGACACCGGGAACCTCGGGGCGACCCGGACCGAGATGGTCCATGTACAGAAGGACCTGGTGGACCTTGCCCAGGCCTACCGTGACGTGGCGCACAGTGCCGCCCTGCCCGAAGAGTTCACCGCAGAACTGAACACGATGGCGCTCCGGCTGGATGACGCTGCCGACCAGATGGGGGCCGCCTTATGAAGACAATGACCTCTGCATTCTCCCTGCTCGCGGTCCTCCTCCTTGTGCTCTCGCCTGTCGTGGCCGGCTGCCTGTCGATCCCCGGGCCGGAGAGCAGTAAGAAGACCCCGGCCGTCACGACAACCGTGACGGGCATGAAAACGGTCCAGACCCCCATAACGAAATCCCCGGCCGCACAGGTAACTCCGGTAAAGACCACGAAAGCACCGGTTGTGACAACGGTCCCTGCGGTCACAACGAAACAGTCCGGGTACGAGTCAGAGACCTGCACGCAGCAGGGCGGAACCGTGGTGACTGCCGGCCAGCAGTGCACAGGTACATGGCTTGCAGCAACGGACACATTCAGCTGCTGCTCTTCGAAACCTGTTGCTGAATCAGGAATGAATGCAACAGAGATCCTCACCGTCCCGCCGTTCAACCTCACGGTCAACATTAACGATAGTCCCGGGAGCATCAGGCCCTGAGGCTGTGAAGTCTCTTTCACTCTTTTTTATTATTTACCGGCAGGCCGATGACCGGTCTCACGATGAAAAGCACGCATTAAGTATCACCACATCCAAGTGGTACTCATGGTCACCCGTATCGTCCGGTATGCGCAGATCGCGGATATCCTGAGCAAGTATGGCCTGAGTATCGGGCTCGAGAAGATATTCCCCGGGCGGCTGAAGATATCGATACCCGGTTCCGGGAAACCTTCCGAAGATACCACCATCTACGAACGGATACGCCTCGCACTCGAGGAACTCGGCCCCACCTTCGTGAAGTTCGGGCAGATCATGAGCACGAGGGCCGAGCTGCTCCCGCCGGAGATGATCGAGCAGCTCAAGAGACTGCAGGACCATGCCAAACCCGTCCCCTTCTCAGAAGTCATGGCGGTGATCGAGGAGAACTGCCCGAACTGGGAAGACTGTCTCTGTGACATCGAAGAAACCCCGGTCGCGTCCGCATCGATCGGCCAGGTGCACCGCGCCTATCTCAAGGACGGCACGAAAGTCGCCCTCAAGATCCAGCGCCCGGGCATCCCGGAACTGATCGAGACGGATATTCTCATCCTCCAGTCCATGGCGGAACGCATCGAGACCATATTCCCCGAGTCCCGTCTCTATAACCCGGTCGGGATGGTCGAGGATTTCTCCCACCAGATCGTAAAAGAGCTCGACTTTACCAGCGAAGCCCGGAACGCGGACCGGATGGCCCGGAACTTCCAGAACGTCCCGGGTGTCCGGTCCCCGAAGATCTACTGGGAGTTCTGTACCCCCCACTTTATCGTTATGGAATTTGTCGAGGGTGTCAGGATCGACGATGCAGAGGCGATGACTACGATGGGCATCGACCCGCACGAGATCGGTGTCCGCGGGTTTCATGCCTACCTCCAGATGATCTTCGAAGACGGCTTCTTCCATGGCGACCCCCACCCGGGCAACCTGCTCGTGACAAGGAACGGGGAGATCGTCTTCCTCGACTTTGGGATCGTGGGCATCCTCCGCCCTGAGAAGCGCCAGAACTTTATCAACCTGCTCTTTGCGCTCTCAACGGATGACGTTGAACTGATGATCCGGTCGCTCGAAGGTTTCGGCATCGTGATCGCCGAAGAGTACCGCGAGCCGCTCCGCGACGATCTCTATATCATGATGCATGATTTCTCGGGTGGCGGAGCGGAAGGGGTGTCCCAGCTCAATTTCGGTCTTGTCGTGAACGAGCTGACCGAATCGATGCGGCGGTACCAGCTCAAGGTGCCGATGAGCCTGATGCTCCTCCTGAAGGTCTTCATGATGGTGCTCGATATCGGTGTGCGGCTCGACCCGAAGTTCAATTTCGGGAAGGAGGTCACGCCGTATCTCACCAAGCTTGCCGATACCAATACGTTCTCTGCGGGATACGTGAAGCGGGCGTCCATGGCGCTCCTTGAGGGTGCGGATGCGCTCCTCGACATGCCCCGCAACCTGAACCTGATGTTACGAAGGCTCTCGACCGGGTCCTTCAAGCTGGAGATCGTAGAAAATGATATCCAGAAAGTGACGATGGCTCTTGACAAGGCAAGCGACAAGATGATGATGGGCATCGTGGTCGCCTCGCTCGTGATCGGGTCGTCGCTAGTGCTGCAGGTTTCATCGGTTACCCTTCCCCGCGAGATCTCGTGGCTGGCGATCGCGGGATACACAGCAGCCGTGCTCTGCGGGTTCTACGCGATCTACCACGTCATCTTCCTGAGGTTCCGGATGGAACGGCAGGGATGAGCGATAACCATCACAATTAATTCACATTTTTTCCATCGCGATTTTCAGGAGATTTTATTTCTCATTTCCCCGGATCAAAACGGCCGGCAAAAATATTTCCGGAAGGACAGCGATTCACATGAATGCCCGGTACCGGGCCGTGATCATTTCTGCGATTCATCACTGCATCGACCCCCTGCCGTCGCAGCTCTCGCCCTATAAAATTCCAGTACTATTCCGGGCCCTATACGGGCTCCGTCTGGCAAAAGGACGAAGATCGGATCCGGTTCCCGTGGAAGTGCGTCAACGCTTATGAAAAATACTGATATAAATGCGTATTTTTCGAAAATCTTCAAAATAAACGGGATTTGACCTGTCAAAATAGCGGGCTTCCAGCAGCCCCGGGTTTCCGGCCGTACAACAGACCCTGCAAATGAAAAAAACCCCACTTTTCAGATCTGTCGGAGATACCAGGTATCTTCGACTCGGGGATCTACGACGGAGAACCCCTCCTGCCACCTCCGCACCTTCTCCGCAAACGGCATCGCGGCATGTGCCGGGCTCGTGGAAGGAAGTACAACAGAAGCCAGACCCGACACCTCCGCAAGCTTATGGTAGAGCCGGCCGGCCGTGCACCCGTTCAGCGCAACGAGCCGGAGGGTCGGGTGCCCGGAAAAAAACCCGGCAAGATCATTCGGCACCGGGTTTTTTATCCGGCTGTCGGCACTGCCCGGCCGCTCGCAGGCCCGGACAACGTCCCAGAGCGCGACGCCGTGCTGCGTAAGAAGCGTGGCCCTGTCCGGATACGGAAGCGATGCCGGTACCGAAAAAATTTCTTCCATCACGGCCCAGAACCGGTTCCTCGGGTTCCCGTAGTACTCCTGCCGCTCTAACGAGAGAACGCTTGGGAAACTGCCGAGAATGAGAACGCGGGGTCCTGGGCCGGTGAGCGGGCCAAGACCGGAAGACATCTCCGTCTTTTCTCGCGGGAGACCGGGCATGGGAAAATGGATTGTGGTTATTGGGGTTCTTTGAAATAGAGGTGGCAGTGGCAGTGGCCCTGGTTTGCGACCTCTTCCTTGTGGTACACGCAGGGGCACTCGATTGCCCGGTCCTTCTCCTCGTCACCGCTCCGGAGCCGGCAGGGGCAGTAGGGGTGCCCGAACTTCGTCTTGTTGCGGACGAGCCCCCTGATCACGGTGCCGAGCTGCTTCTCATCCGCGTTGAGAGACCAGCCGTGTTTCTGTGCGTAGCCGTTTGCCCATTTGAGCATTTCCGCTTCGTCTGCGTTTGTTTCTGTCATGGTATCAGGTCAGGCACTCTTGTCAGGATCATGTATGCACCCGGCACATTAGACTTTGCGATCAGGGTGCCGGGCGGTGCAGCAGTGGGTGGCTGGTTATCGTTTCTTTGCAGCAGGCTTTTTTGTGGAAGTCTTCTTCGCTGCCACGGCTTTTTGTTTTGCTTTTGCGGGCGCACGTTTTGTGATCCGCTGCACCACGCTGTTGTAGGTCTCCATCACGTCGCCCTTCTCGAAACGGTACACGTCCTTGTCGAGCGACTCCCCGGTCTTTTTGTCCCAGAGGCGCATCGAGTCCATACTGATCTCGTCGCCAAGGCAGATCGTCTTCCCTGCCCGCCCGAACTCGATCTTGAAGTCCACGAGCGTGATACCCTGCGCAGCCATGAGTTTGACGAGGAGCGTGTTGATCTTCAGGGCGATCTTCTTGATCTTTTCCAGTTCCGCGGGGGTCGCAATCTTCAGTGCCACGATCAGGTCGTCGTTGAGCATCGGGTCGTGCCGGGCATCGTCCTTGTAATCGATCACGATGACGGGCGGGTTGAGCTTCGACCCTTCCTTGAAGGGATAGTTCCGGACAATCGACCCTGCGGCGATATTTCTCACGATCACTTCGAGCGGGATCATTTTGAGTTCCCGCACTACCATATGGCGCGGGTCGAGCATCTTCACGAAGTGGGTAGAAACCCCGTTCTTCTCAAGATATTCGAAGATGAAGGCCGAGGCTTCCGCATTGTAGCTGCCCTTATTCTTGAGCCTGTCTTTCTTCCCGCCGTCGAATGCGGTGATGTCATCGCGGAACTCCACGATCAGCTGTCCTTTCACGTCCGTGTGGTACACGGACTTCGCCTTGCCGGTATAGAGGAGGCCCTTCTGTTTCACAGTCCACTGCTCCTTGGCTGTACTGTTTGTGCGAGCCGGTTTATCAGGGGTTGCATGCCGGGGTCAAACCAGCCGCGTTCGATGTACCGCGGGTAGATGCAGAGCCGCTCGACGAGGTGTGCGTTACCTGCGATTGTTTTCAGTTCCTCCAGTGCCGGCCACGGGTGTTCCGGGTTTACGTAATCGATGGTGAGGGGCGAGACCCCCCCGAGGTCATCGACACCACACGCGATCAGCCGGCCCGCGTCGATCAGGTTCGGCGGGATCTGGACCGCGATCTCCGGCTGGAGGATGTCCTTTGCCATCCGGATCGTGGCGCAGATCTCATCGGTTGTCGGGACCGGGCTCTGCGCGAGGGGAGTGCCCGGCTTCGGGCAGAAGTTCTGGATGATAATTTCCTGGATATGGCCATAGCGCCTGTGGAGGTCGCGGATCGCAAGGAGCGAGTCCTCGCGGTCGGTCATGGTCTCGCCGATCCCGAGGAGCAGGCCGGTGGTGAACGGGATCTTCAGCTTCCCCGCGTCCTCCATCATCGCAAGCCGGACATCCGGCGATTTCCCTTTCGATGTTGCGTGCGCCGGGATCTCCGCGGTGGTCTCGAGCATCAGCCCCATGCTCGCGTTCACCGGGCGCAGCCGCTCCATCTCCTCGTAGGTGAGGATGCCGGCATTCGTGTGGGGGAGGATGCCGAATTCGATCGCCTTCCGGCACATCGCCTCGCAGTAATCGAGGATCGTGGCATACCCGAGCGGGGCGAGCATGGCGGAGAAGCCCGGCTCCTCCTCCGGCCGCTCGCCGAATGTGAAGAGCGCCTCGGTGCACCCGAGCGCCGCCCCGTTCTTCAGAGTTTTCTCGACCTCTGCCTGCGCCATGATGCACCCCTCCTGCACCGGCGTCCGGAAACAGCAATACCCGCACCGGTTCCGGCATGCGGTCGTGAGGGGAAGGAAGACATTCCGTGAAAAGGTGATCGTCCTGTGCTGCATGTACAAGAGGTTCTCCCTGCAACCTCATGAAAGCTCGGGACATGCCCGCACTTCCGGCGCTGTTCCCGGGTATAAAAAATGATAATCATAAATAACCGGACAGGATATAGTTCATCATCCTGTTACCCATCCCCGTGCAGATCCGCGGGGCTGGCAGGGGGTTTCGTCTTTGGAAGATCACGGGGATGCAAAAAGCGGCCGGTCCATCGCAGGCCCGCCCCTTTCATTGGAAGAGGAGAACAAAAAACTCAAAGCCGAGATCGCCTTCCTGCAGAAGAAACTCCAGCTTGTCGGGAGCGTCACCCGGCACGATGTCCTCAACCAGATGACCGCGATCGTCGGGTATAATGAACTGCTCGGCATGGTGATCGAGGACGAAAAACAGAAGGCTTTCCTTGAGCGTGAGCGGTATGCGGTGAACAAGATCCGCCGGCAGTTCCAGTTTGCCAAGGACTACCAGAACATCGCGACAGACCCCCCCCGCTGGCAGAACCTGGCCAATGCCGTGAACCGCGTGAAGGAAGCACTGGATAAGCAGGTCATCCGGTTCACCACCCCGCCAGGCAATTTTGCGGTCTATGCCGATCCCCTTTTTGACAAGGTCCTCCACCAGGTGTTCGACAATTCAGTCTGTCATGCCGGCGTGCCAACCGAGATCCGTCTGACCCTGCAGGACGACGGCTCATCGGCCCGGCTGATCATCGAGGATGATGGCGCCGGTATCCCGGCCAAGGACAAGGAGAGGATCTTCGAGCGGGGGTACGGCAAAGGGACCGGGTGGGGGCTTTTCCTCGCACGCGAGATCCTTCTTATCACGGGCATCACGATCCGGGAGGAGGGGGAGCCGGGGAAAGGCGCCCGCTTTGTCATAACGCTGCCGCCGGGTACGTTCCGTGAGGGAGACGGGGAATAATTTCCCCGCCTGCAGGTGCGCATTGCGGGGATATTTCCCGGCACCCCGCGAACCGGATACCTGTTCGTACCGGCGCCGTGCCAGACCAGCGGGTTTTACATTCCCGGCAAAAGAACTGTTCTCAGATGTTTGAGCTCTTCCGCAAACTGGTGCACCTCGTCTTCGGCCTGGCGATTGCCGGCATGGTTCTCGCTCTCGGTCAGACAGCTGCCATCGCGGTCCTCGCGGGCGGGCTCTTTATTGGTGTGGTCCTCGTGGACCTCCTCCTTCGCGGGTACAGGGTCCCGGTCTTCTCCGTGCTCGTGCAGTCCCTTGACCGGAGCGATCGCCTGCCCGGCCGGGGAGCGCTCTATTTTGCGGTCAGCGCACTTGCCTGTGTCATCCTCTTTCCGGTTGTTATCTCCGTGCCGGCCCTCGTTACCCTTGCGGTACTTGACGGCGTGACGACAATCGTCGGGAGGCGGTTTGGCCGGACCCGGATCTATAATGGCAAGTCATGGGAGGGGACAATTGCCGGGATTGCCGTGACAATCGTTGTCCTGCTCCCGTTCCTGACCAGTACCGGTGCGGTTGCGGTAGCAGTCCTGGCCGGTATTATCGAACTTTTATCCCCGGTTGATGACAACCTTGTCATCCCGGTTGCCGTCTGCGTGCTCCTCCAGCTCGTACCGGCGTTTATCCTGCCTGCCCTGTGATGGAGATCCCGTCCGGGCGAATGATGGAAAAGAGATGGTTATGAGCCGGCTTTTTCCAGCCGTTCGGGGTCGACTGCCACGTACACGTCGGCCTCTTTTGCCACCGGGCGCGTGAACCGCTTGTCGTACACCTCGAAGTCGTACGTATAGGTCCGGGGCAGCTCCGATGACCAGATATTCGCCCAGACCCCGTAGATCTCATCCGGCATCCGTCCCTTGGCTTTGAACACCGCGTATGTCTGCGGCGGGATGTTCCGGACCTCCATCATCTCCGGCACCTTGTCGGCCCGGGTCACCCCGCAGCCGAGCAGGTACGAGTAGGACTTGGTCCAGTCCTTCTCGTAGTCCGAATAGACCGCATACATGACCGGGGGGTTGACCCGGTGGGGGATCCGCGCCGGTGCATTGTTCACGAGAAATTCCTGCCAGCAGCGTGGGATCGTGTCCGGCGCCTCCGCGTTCGACGTGCGCCGGGCAATACCGATCACCGTGCGTGCGGGCAGTTTTTTTACGGTATATTTGAGGCCGTCCATTGCCGGAATGTGGAACCGCAGGATAAAATAAACCATTCATTTTTCACCGGACCATATCAGCACGTATTTTTGATCGCCCCGCATACGATCTGTAATATGTGTCCGCACGCGCTGATCCCGTACAAGCCGAAGAACCCGAAGACCCGGCTCTCTGCCATCCTCTCGCAGGAAGAGCGCGAGAAGTTCGCGTTTGCCATGCTCGAGGATGTTGTCAGTGCGGCAAAGGATGCGATGTGCACACCGGTTATTGTCGGGACCGAACTGTTCGATTCCGAGATGGTGCAGGTCACGGTAACGGATGCGGACTTAAACCAGTCGCTCAACGAGATCCTGCCCACAACGGAGCAGAATATCCTCATCATCATGGCGGACCTCCCCCTCGCGGATGAGGCTTCGATCCGGCGGGTCACTTCAACGACAAAGGACATGGCCATCGTGCCCGGGCGGGGCGGCGGGACGAACGCCATCTATATCAGGGACCCGAAAAAGTTCCATGTCGACTATTATGGCGCAAGCTTCTCAAAGCACATGAAGATCGCACAGGACGCCGGCCTCTCGGTAGAAGTGATCGACTCGTTCCGCCTCCACACGGATATCGATGAGGACGACGATTTCGTGGAGCTGCTGATCCACGGGACCGGGAAGAGCCGGGCATATCTCGAGGAACTCGGCTTCCACCTTGAGACCGAGACCGGCCGGGTCCGTGTAGCCCGGAAACGATAGGATTATCTTTTCATTCAGCCGAATGGCACCATATGGCCAGTACATCCTGCCAGTCGCTGATCGAGCTCCTCCGTGCACCCGATCCGGATCTCAACCGGATCATCACCACGTTTATCTCCTGTTTCAACGCGGCGTATGGCGATCCTGCCCGGGACCACTGGGATGTTACCAAAGAGGAGTGGCAGCGGTACGAGTTTCTTGGCGACAGCGTCCTGAACCTGATCGTCTCCCAGTCGTTGTATACCCGGAGGAATGCGGCACTCACGGAAGGTGAGATGACCCGTATGCTGGGCGGGATGGTCTCGAACCGTTCGCTGGACCAGCTTGTCAGGAAGCACGGGGAGACGACGTTCACCCTTCTAATTCCCGCTGTGATCGGTGAACAGAAGACCTATGGGGAACGGATCACCGGGGGGGCATTCGAAGCGCTTGTCGGGGCACTGTACTGCGAGATCGGTCTCGATGACGTGGCATTCTTTGTCAATACGATGATGAGGGAGTCGCTGGACAGGTACGACCCGGGTGAGAATGCGATCGGGATCCTGCAGGAATATTTCCAGAAACGGTACAAATCGGTCCCGACGTACCGGCAGACAAAACGTGAAGGCCCTGCCCACAAACCGATCTTTACGTTTGAGGTGCTGTTTGATAACCGGGTCCTTGGCAGGGGAAGCGGGGAGAGCACCCGGCAGGCACAGCAGGAGGCAGCACGCAGGGCGCTGGATGCCCTGAAGAAGGAATCCTGACCCCGGCGCGACCGGCTTTTAACAGCGCTGTTACCCGTTGGGTTTTTACCGGATCACCTGGTATCCCGCCCCGGAAAGGACGCGTTCTGCGTGCTCTTCCCAGAGCGCCTCGTCCACGATCCCGGCCCCCGCGATCTCCCGGTCCCAGAGTGCCCGGAGTTCCGGGTCCATGGTCGTGAAATACCGCGAGGCATCGACCACCCGGCCGAGCCGTTCCCCTCCGGGCCCGCAGACGAGGATGCGAAAACAGGCATACCGGCGGCAGAGGTCGGGGCGGGTGAGGTGCACGGTGCAGATGAGAGAACCCGCAAAACGCTCCCGGAGAAACGGGCAGGCCATGGGGCGGACCTTCCGGATATCCTGCCCGGCAAATAGGTCATGTTTGTCCGGATCGATCCGGACCCGCCGCTCCTCGCCCGTGATCCTGAACCAGATCAGAAAGTCGGATGGCCCGGTCTTCTCCCGGATGCCGATCACGTCCCCCATGGAGCTGCAACACTCCCCGCACTGCTGGCACCGGAATGCCACGAGTACCACCTTCCTGATCCGGTTCCGTCACGGGAACGGATAAATTACACGATTTACTAAAGACCGTCCCGGACTCCCAACCGGCTTTTCCTGCCCGCTCCCCCCTTGGCGATATATGCAACCACCCGGTTCAATTAATCCCGGTTTCCGACAATAATTGGCCTCCTGCCGTGATGCGAATATAATAGAGACATCATGTAAAGTTTACCAAACAATTTCGGGGTAAAACCCTGGTTGGGAGTGGCCCGGTGCCTCCCTCATGGGAAGGCGGGGCCCCCTCCTCTCATCAGAGAATTGGAACACGTGAAATCATGAAGATCAAATACTTGTTAACCAGCTGTATCCTGCTGGTGCTGATGGCATCAGTAGTACCAGTGAGTGCAGATACCAACCAGAACCAGGGAGGCTCATCCTATGTCTACGTATCCTCGGTCACCATGGACCCTGAGGTATTCTATCCCTATGAGTCGGGAACGGTAAGTATCACCCTGACCAATGATGGCAACACATCAGTCGGGGTAACCCACCCGAATCTCCTCGCGGCATCGAATGATATCAGCATCCTGAAAGAGGACAAGTGGCAGACCCTCTCCTATATCGGATCCGCGAACTCGATCACCTACACATTTGAGGTGACCGTGAACGGGATGGATGGAAAGTACTATGCCCTCTTCTCTGCGGAGACAAAGGACGGGACAAACCTCCACTACCCGATCACCTTCGAGGTGGATTCGGAGGACCTGCACGCTGCCATCTCCAAGAAGCCGGAGACCTTCACCCTTGACAGCGAGGCTTCCGTCAACCTGAGCCTGATCAACCCGCGCGATGGCGCAATCAAGAGTATCTACATTATTACTACGGACAGCGGTTCGGATATCACCCCTTCGGTGACCTTTATCAGTGAAATTCCGGCGAACAGTGTTACCGAGGTACCCTTTACCATCACTCCCCACCAGGCAACCAATATCACGTTCAACATCAGCTACCAGAACGGGGATGTCAAACGCCAGCTCTCAATAGACATGCCGATCAATCCCGGCAATGCCAAGGACGCCGCAGTACCGACGATCAATAACCTTGCGCTCACCTCCTCCGGGAGTACCTACGACCTGACCGGGGATATCACCAATACGGGCGTAACGGATGCAAATGGCGTTGTTGTATCGGTGGGCTTACCCGCCAAGGGGACGGGCACCTATCCGGAATATGCCGTAGGCAGCCTTGCCTCGGACGATTCGTCAAGTTTCGAGGTCACCTTCACCTGCACGGACCTGTCCTCTGTCCCGCTGGTCATCCACTGGAAGGATTCGGCCGGTACCGATTACTCAGTGACCAAGACCCTTGATCTGACGACATACTCCAGCTCCGGAAGCGTGCCTTCGGGCAGCACCACACGATCATCCAGCTCCAGCGGCTCGATGCCAACCGGCATGAGCGGCGGACCCGGTGGGGATATGGGCGGCATGAGCGGCGGTCCCGGCGGAAGTTCTTCGTCCAGCAGCAGTGTCCTTTCCAGCATCACGAACCCGAAGGGCGGCATCAGCTCGTTCTACCCGGTCATCGGGATGTTCGCACTCATCATTGTCGGCGTGGTTGCGTACACCAAGCGGAAATGGATCATGTCAAAGATCAAGAAACAGTGAGGGGACAAACCATGTCCGATACTCCCCTTATCCAGCTGGTGGATGTCACCAAGACCTACCACCTCGAGAGCGGGGACTTTACGGCGCTCAATCACGTCTCGCTCGATATCATGGAGAACGATTTCGTTGCGATCATGGGACCGTCGGGCTCCGGGAAATCGACGATAATGAACCAGCTCGGGATCCTCGACGTCCCCTCAACCGGGGAACTCTACATCGATGGGAAGAACGTGGCAAAGATGACCAACCTGGAGCGGACGCACCTGCGGCGCGACGCAATCGGGTACATCTTCCAGAAGTTCTACCTGATCCCCCTCCTCTCGGCGTACGAGAACGTTGAGTACCCGCTGATCCTGAAGAACAAAACGCGGGACACCACCGGGAGGGCCTCGGCAATGCTTGAAGCAGTGGGTATCGATAAGGAGAAGAGCGAGCACCGCCCGAACCAGCTCTCCGGCGGTCAGCAGCAGCGCGTTGCGATTGCACGTGCGCTGGTCAATGACCCGAAGATCCTGCTCTGCGATGAGCCGACCGGCAACCTCGATAAAAAGACCGGGTTCCAGATCATGGATATCCTCTGCAACCTGCAGAAAGAAGGAAAGACGGTCATCCTCGTCACCCATGACCCGAAAGTAGCGGAATATGCAAAACGCACGATACGCCTTGATGACGGGAGGATTGCTGAGGAATCATGATCGGCGATATCTTCCTCCAGCTCTCGGTGCGCAGCGTGAAGCTGAACTTCACGCGTTCTCTCCTTGCATCGATAGGTATCGTGATCGGCGTTGTCGCCATCTCGACCATGGGAATGCTCGGGACCAACATGTCCCTACAGGTCGAGGACCAGCTCTCGGCAAGCGCGAACACGATTGTCATCACAGCAGACGCCATCCGGATGGGGCCGCCGGGTACGAGTTCATCATCCTCGTCATCATCAGGTATCTCCAAGACCCAGCTGAATAAGATAAAAGCTGCGGTAGGAACGAACGGGACGGTCATTCCGCTGTACTCGACGACGACGCAGTTCACTTCAGGAAATGTCCAGGGGCGCGGGACCATTTACGGGATGAACCCGAGCGATGTGAACGAGTTTTTGACCATCGGGAACGGGACCAATATCGCTGGTATCAATGAAGCGCTCATCGGGTTATCCCTTGCAGAGTCAATAGGAGTGGATGTCGGTGACCGGCTCAAGGTCAGTTCCGCATCAGAAGGCCCCCCCACGAATTCCTCCTCGTCAGCGTCCCGTGCAACCATCACGGTCGTCGGGATCATCGATGACCGTGGCACCGTCACGGACAGCGTGAGCACCGATAACGGGATTGTGGTCTCCAAGGAGTGGTACACCGCCCAGTATGGCGGCAAGGACCAGTATACCCAGGTCAACGTGATCGTTGACGATACCGACATGATCACCGAGATTGAAGACGCGATCGATGCCAGGATCAACACGGACGAGAAGAAACAGTCAATCAGGATCACCGACGCCAGTTCGCAGCTCGATACGATCTCGTCGACCCTGGAGACCCTGACCCTGTTCTGCCTGGCAATCGGCGGTATCTCGCTGGTCGTGGCAGCAGTCAGCATCTTTAACGTGATGATGATGTCGGTCAACGAACGCGTGCAGGAGATCGGTATCCTCCTCTCTATCGGCACGGAGACCGGTGAGGTGCGACGGATGTTCCTGTACGAGGCCTTCATCCTTGGCCTCCTCGGGGCGGGGATGGGCGGGCTGATGAGTATCGTCATCGGATACTCGGTGGTGGATGCGATGATCGGGACAACGGAATACTTCTTCATGCCGGCCAGTATCTTCTACGTCCCCATCGGGATGTTCGTAGGATTAGTGGTCTGCGTGATCTCCGGGCTCTACCCCGCATGGCGGGCGTCGAACATGGACCCGATCGATGCGCTGAGAAGCGATTGACATGGAAGGAGGTGACCAGTCCCATGTCCCTGTTACTCCGGTATTATGTTCAGAGAGTAATTTCAAAGATATCCTCACCAAAAAACCGGCAGCGGGTCCCTCAACGGATAACCAGAAAACGCCGGGAATAAATTTTTTATTTTTGTTTAATTCCCGTGATCGCACCATCGCGGTTCCGGACCCCCGGGTAAATACTCTTTTACCGGCCGGGGCGGGATTGTGTTGACCAGCCGGTATAATGAATGCAGGGGGTTGTGCAATATTTCACCCCTCTCATGCACCGAATATAAGAGCCGCTGCGGTGATCGTGATGCAGGATGACTACCCGGCAGGGCAGTCATCAGGACCTGGAGGTGGTTGCCAGAAGACCAGCACCGTGAAGCACTGACACGATAGCCGGCCAGGTTGGTGTCCTCCCGCTCTCACGGGACCGTGCAGGGCAGGGAAGGCAACCGGGCAGGGCCGGCACCCAGTGGGCATGAAGGCCCCGGTCAGCAGGGGCCGGTACCAGGGTCTCATACGAGGCCCTGCCAGAGGATGCACAAGGTTCAGGAGAATTACAAAAACCCGAGGAGGACAGTCAGTCTGTCAACTGCCAGGAACCCCATGGGGGGAAAGCAGCACATAACAAACCCTCATGCCAACAGGTTCCTGCGCACGAGATGATCTCATCATTGCCGGGAAGACCGGGCGGGGCCCACAACGCCCTCTCATCCCCGGCACATGTCACGGAGGGATACGGGGATTTCCCCGGTCCCGGCCGTACCCTCTTTTTAATCCCCTGCTGCAGGGACTAATCCACCATAATGTACACTCACGGGTTCAATTAATGCGGTTTCCAGGACAGTATTTCACTCCCCTCATGCGTTGAATATAAAAGAGCCGGGGGCCATCTTCATGGCAGATGACCTCCCCTGTGGAGATCATAGGTCCGGGCCTCAGGGAAGATCCCTGTCCGGATACCAAAAAGGAGACATATCCCATGAAAAGAAGCATTATCATCATGTTGGTCGCGTCAGCGATCCTCGTAGCAGGAATTCTTGTCGCGGGCTGCACGTCAGATTCCGGAAGTTCTTCCACGCAATCTGCCGCATCCAGCCCGGCATCGTCCGAGCAGGTCCAGGCCACACCCGCTGCAAGTGCAGCCGGGTCATCAGAACAATCCGGCACAGCTCCAGCGGGAGTGGAGATAAATGGTACCAGACCCTCCGGCACACCTCCGGATGGTATGCAGATGAATGGCACCGCACCCGCCGGCGGCCCGGGTGGCATGCAGGGTAACGGCACTGCACCCTCCGGGGAAAAGCCGTCCGGTGAGAAGCCCTCCGGTACACCCCCGTCGGGTACCCCGGCAACCAGTACATAACCTGGCAGTGGGGATCGCAAAACAGATCTGGTAATCAGCCAGATCCCCTTTTATTCAGTATTTCATAAGGATTGCCGGTTATGCCGGTAATTAAAAGGTTAATTCTGATTTAAAAAATCGCGTGAAGACAGGCGCTGTCCCGGTTATTCTTCGTAACCCAGATGCCGGAGATCGGCAAGGACGTCGGCAATGGATGCATACCGGTCCTGCGGTTTTTTCTGCAGGCATTTCTCGATGATGCGCCTGATCGCGTCCGCGTTCCTTCCTGAGGGTTCCGGGGGCAGCGGCGTATCGTGGAGGATCGCCTGCGTAATCTCCCCCATACCGGTACCACTGAACGGCAGCCTGCCGGTCACCATCTCGTAAAAGAGGACGCCGAGCTGGTAGATATCCGTCGGTTTCCCGGCCTCACCATAGATATTCGGGGCGAGCTGCTCGGGTGCAGCATAGTGCAGTGAGAAACTGATCACGCCGGTATGTTTTGTGTCCGTGAGCGCCTTTGCGAGCCCCCAGTCCGTGATCTTCGGGATCCCCCCGGCAGTGATAAGGACGTTTTCCGGCTTGATGTCACGGTGGGCAATACCCTGTTCGTGGGCATACCGGAGCCCCTCTGCCACACCGGATATAATTGTTACCGCCTTATCCGTGTCAAGGGGGAATTTCATCAGGGCAAGGGACGATTCGACATACTCCATCTCGATGTAGGGCATGGGGAAGATGTTTGCTGCATACATCTCGACGATATTTTTATGGTGGAGCCCCTGCCAGATATGCAGCTCCTTGGTGAACTGCGAGCCCGTCACCTCGTCAAACCGGACCGGGATCTTCACCGCCACGTGGCGGCCTTCGTCTGGATCCCATGCCCGGAATACCCGGCCCACTCCCCCCTCTCCCATGTATTCTGCGTCGGGATACTTCCTCTCCAGTCCGGGCGGGAGGTGGGCGGTGAAATATGACTGGTCCTTCCATTCCCCGGACGCCGGATCTGTTGTCCCGGGCCGCTTTACAACCGTTGCATTGGTCGTGGGGCTGGCCTGTACATACTCCACGTGGGCTGCCGGTGGATGCACCTTCCTGCGGCTCCGCTCGACCCACACGCCGATAATCACGGAGACGATGATGACGATGAGGATCACCACCAAGAACAGGAGCAGGATCCCGGGAAACCCCCCGGGCGGCGGCGTTGTTCCTGCCCCGGGTCCGGAGGAAGGGACCGTTCCCGGGTACTGTCCCTGGCTCCCCGGGACGTCGGAGACCTGCGGGTTCTGGACCGGCTGGTCCGGGAGCTGCTGTTGTTCTGCCCCGGCCGGGATGTCCGGATGCGAGGCAGGACCGCTCATACCGGTGGCATTCGTGGGGAGGGTACTCTTCACGAGCAGGGAATATGCGCCGGGCAGGCTGATGAGCGGGGCATGGTCGGATATCTCTGCTGCACCTGCCGCTCCCGAGGAGGCGGCTGCTGTCTCCAGTACGGTGTAGGACGAATCCCCGACACCGTCGCCATTGCTGTCCGTTCCGGTATACGCTTTCCAGGAATTACCCAGCGGGCCGGAGAAGCTGTTCCCCCCATATCCATAGTCCTGGCGGGCCTGGTACCACAGGTTATCGGTTGACTGGCCGGTCACCTCGACGGTGTTTCCGAACTGGTTGAGGAAGAAGGTGTTGGAACGCGATGAGCGGTCGATCGTGACCCCGATGCTGTTGTTTACGAGGGTGTTTTCGGAGAAGATATTATTCGCCGCATTCTTTAGTTCAATCCCCCGGGACATCCCATCGATCGAGATATCGCTGATCCGGTTGTTGTCCGATCTCACGAGGAGCCCGGCCTGGGCCGTGCCGGAGATATGCAGCCCGTTGAGCGTGATCCCGTCGGCTTCAAGGGTGATCCCGGCACGGGAGTCATCCGCGACGATGGTCGGGGGGCTGGCCGTGTCCAGCGCACCAAACACGATGGACCGGTCAATGACCAGGCTCTCATGGTACGTCCCCGCGGGGATAAAGACAGAATCGCCGTTGGCTGTTGTGTTGATCAGGCCCTGGATCGTTCCGTTCCCGGTCGCATTGTACATGTAGACCGTTGCGGACACCGGCGGGATTGTCAAGAAAAGGGTGACGAGGAGCAGGACCGGCAGTACGGCACGCAGTTGCTGGATATTCCCCCTCCCTGGTCCTGGACCGCTGTTGCCCGCCATCTGTCGTTCACTCGTTTACTACGAACAGGAACCGTGCGGAACTCTCGCCGATCGCGAGGTCGATGACGTCGCCATTCTTCAGCACCGTCTTTGTCATCGGCGTGATGAGCCCGGCATTGATATAGGTCCCGCTCGAACTCCCCCGGTCCTCGATAAACCACTCCTCCCCCGACCGGAAGATGATGGCATGGGGTTTTGTGATCCGCGTCACTGCCGCGTATTCCACGGGAAGTGCGATGTCCCCTTCCTTTGCCGCTGCCGGGAAATCCGGATCGATCCGGCCGATGCTGGCACGGTCCTTTTTCAGGAGGAAGGTCCTCCCGGCTGCGCCGCCCTCCACGAGGTGCAGGGCCGGGCACTGTCCTCCCGATTCTTCGAGGAGTGCCTTTTTGATGGGGCCGATGCGCGAGTGGAGGTCCCCGTATCCCATCGGGATGTTGATGCTGGAGAAGACACCGATGTTCCGGATCAGTGTCTCGAGCCCCCCGTCAACAAGGGAGAATTTCCAGACCGGGTGGATGCCCTTGACGGTCTCCCTCCCGAACCCTGCCTCCTTCTTTACCAGGCCGATGACAACGAGCTGGTCGATGTGTTTCTTGGTGTTGGCATAACTGGTATCGATGCGGGAGGCGATCTCGCTGATCTCGCGGGGTTCCTTCTCGATGACCTTGAGTATCTTCAGCCGCACCGGATTCGACAGGACCTCAAGGTACTCGGATAACTCCTTTAAAAATGCCGGATCTGTTGAAATGGAAACAGTCTGTTTGTCGGACATGGTTGGATCACCCGGAACAAGTCCCTCTGCCTACAGGATGGAAATGTATGGATTACCATACTATTATTGTGTGTGATAAAATAGGTTGGTATTTTTTTGATCTGCCGGGTCCCGTGGGTGATCTGACGGAGGAACCGTGCTGGGGGTCTCCCTGATATGCCGCGATATATGATCCGGCCGGGTTCAATACATCCCTACACGGTATCATCGTCTCACCACGGCTGTATCATCAATATATAATACCGGTCTTCCAAGGGACAACCGCGTTATTGACGGAGAGGTGCGATAGTAACGCCGCACTCTCTCCCGTATCGATTCTGTCCAGGACCGCTTCGCATGACTGACACATCCATGATACAAAAATACCGGTACGAGATCCTCCTTGTCGGCATCCTCCTCCTCTCGGCATTCCTGAATATCTGGAACATCTGGGGGCAGGGTTATTCGAATGCCTATTACGCGGCAGCGGTCAGGAGTATGCTTGAGAACCCCTCCCTCCTCTTCTTCAATTCGTTCGATGCAGCAGGGTTCATCACGGTCGATAAGCCGCCTGTCGGGCTCTGGGTGCAGGCAGCGAGTGCGGCACTGCTGGGTTTTTCCGGCTGGTCGCTGGTCCTCCCCCAGGCGCTTGCCGGTGTCGGCTCGGTTGCGCTGGTCTACCTGATCGTCTCACGGGCGTTCGGGAAACCCGCGGGACTGGTATCGGCGCTTGCCCTTGCGATCACCCCGATCTTCGTGGCAGTCTCCCGGAACGGCACCATGGACGGGGTCCTCATCTTCGTCCTCCTCCTTGCGGTATGGGCTGGCCTGAAGGCGGCACGCGAGTCCTCCCTTCCCTGCCTCCTGTCAGCAGCCATCCTGATCGGCATCGGGTTCAATGTTAAGATGATCCAGGCGTTCATCGTCGTCCCCGCAGTCCTCGCCATCTATTTCCTGGGTGCAAAGGAACAGTCCCTGAAAAAACGGGCAGTCCACGTCATGGTGGCCATCGCTGTTCTTGCCGTTGTCTCCCTCTCGTGGGCGGTTGCCGTTGATACGGTCCCGGCCGACCAGCGCCCGTATATCGGGGGCAGCGGGGACAACACGGTCCTCGGCCTCATCGTTAATTATAACGGGATTCACCGGCTGGAAAGCGATTCAGCGGGGCCGGGCATGGGTCAGGGTGGATTCTCGCAGGGCGGCCCGTCAACCAGCGGGAATATGCCGCCGGACAACCAGCGTGATACATCGTCTGCACCGGGGGGTGCATGGAACCGTACCGCCGGTCGCACCCCGGGCCAGGATGTTGCTGACATGGCCCGGCCGCCCGGGATGGGACAGGATGCAGTAATAGCCGGCGGACCTCCGGGTAGCGCTGCCAGCGGAATGCCCGGTGGACCCGGTACTGAAACCGGCAATGCACCCCAGTCCGGCAGCGGCAGAGGTGGCGGAGGCATGGGAGATGAGACCGGGACGCCCGGCATCGCCCGGCTCTTCAGCGAGGGGCTTGCCGGCCAGCTCAGCTGGCTGCTGCCCTTTGCCCTCCTCGGGCTCCTCGCGTTCTGGAGACGACCGGCCATACTCTCCCTCAAAGGGCTGGAAGCAGCAGGGCTGTCCGGTGAAAAAGGCCTGACCCTCATGGCGATGGGGCTCTGGCTCCTGCCCGGTCTCGTCTATTTCAGTCTCACCACGGGTTTCTGGCATACCTATTACCTTGCCACCATCGCCCCGCCGCTTGCGGCGCTTGTGGGGATCGGTGCGGTGGCGATGTATGATGCGTACGTTCGTGGAGGAGCACGGGACTGGCTCCTTGTGGCAGCAGTCCTCGTCACCGGCTGCATACAGGCAGTGATCCTGCTCTATACGGCCGCATGGTCCGGCCCGCTCACGGCAATTGTCGCGGTAGGGACAGCGGTACTGGCCGTCTTGCTGGTGTTCTATAAATTCCGGGACCGGGCCAGCACGGGAATGATACCGAAGCTCGTGGCGGCAGGAGCGGTTGCCCTCCTCTTCATCGCACCGTTTGTCTGGGCCTGCACGCCGCTGATGTATGGGTCGGGGAATATCCTGCCTGTTGCCGGCCCACGGCTCTCGGGGCAGGCAGGTGGAGGCGGGGGGATGAATATGCCCGGTTCGTCATCCGGAGCAGGCACCTCATCGCTTGCAGAGTACCTCCTCTCCCATGCAACGGGCGAGACATGGATCGTTGCCGTACCAAGCAGCATGAATGCCGCTTCCGACCTGATCATAGAGACGGGGAAACCCGTCCTGTCGCTTGGGGGTTTTGCCGGCAGCGACCAGGTCCTGACCGTGGATGAGGTAAAGCAGATGGTATCTGGCGGGGAGATCCGCTATTTCTACCTGTCAGGTGGACAGGGTGGCGGGGGATCGGACTCCGGCAACAGCGCCATCTTCAGCTGGGTCCAGGGCACGTGCACAGCAATCCCCTCATCCGAATGGGACGATGGCAGCAGTGCACCGGCCAGCGACCGGGGCCTCCGGTCCCTTACCGGAAGCCAGAACAGCACGATCCCCGGCCTGCGGGACACCGTGCCTTCCCAGTCAGGAGCCGGGGGTTCAGGCTCAGGCAGCCAGAACGGCCTGTACGACTGTGCCGGGTATGCGGGGTAAACGGCCGCATGAAACCGGACGGGTACTGCCATGGGGGGAGGGGGATGCCTGACGGTTTTTCCATGCCGGCCCACGGACACCTCGTCTGGTTCTTCTTCGTTGGCGTGGTATCGTCGCTTGTCGATATCGGGCTGCTCTGGTATCTCTGCGAATCCTGGGGGATATGGTATATCCCGGCTGCCATCGTCTCCTACGGTTGCGGGATCCTTGTCAGCTATTGCCTCAACAAATTCCTTACCTTCCATGACAGGACCCGTGACTATCTCTCCCAGTTCACCACGTTTGCCGTGATCTCCATCAGCTGCCTGCTGGTGAATGTCTGCATCATCTGGCTTCTCGTGGAACTGGCCGTGTTCAATTACCTGGTAGCAAAGGCGATCGCGACGGCCTGCGCGTTCTTCTGGAGTTATTACGGACAGAGCAGGTTCACGTTCCGGGGGAGATGACGGTGTTCCGGAATGCCCCGGGGTACGGTCACAGGATTAATATGGGGGAATGAAAATACGCTGATTCACACGACCCGGGCAGGTAATCCTGATGTTTGATTCGCTCTTCGAGAAGGCGGCAGAGGGGACACTCAAAGCGCTCACGGTGGAGTGGACCTGCCCGAAGTGCGACGGGAGGAACTTCCGGATCCTGACGCGGGGCGAACGCTCCTCCGGGGAATACCATGGGCGGTGCCGGTACTGCCGTACAAAGTGCCGGGCCTCGTTTCCCCCGCCGGAACACGAGGTCGAAGGCGAAGCGGAGTTCATGGAGAATATATCGGACCCCGATTTTACCGCTGAGGAACAGACCGACATGATCCGGGACTTTGCCGAGATCGCGTCCCTTGTTGTAGACGGTGCTCCCCCGGCATACCTGCGGGGGAAGAGAAAGGCGCTGGAAGACAAGATTACGTTTGCGAAACGGCGGAGACGGTAGGGGCGCCTACCACGCTTTCCTGTCCTTGGCAAATGCCCCCATGAAGAGGCATTCGGTTGCATCGATCGTATCGACACCGATGTGATCGCCGATAGGGAGGCCGATGCCGCGGATAATGGCAGCGGGCGTGCACTCGTCTGCTTCGCCCATCACCAGTTCGGCAGCAGAGGCGATGTTGTCGGCGACTGCACGTTTCGTCACCTCAAGCCTGCGCCCGAACAGGTCTTTTCTCCCCCGGTCATCGATCACGGACGGGATGCCGGCCGACCCGATCGCAACCCCGCTGCACCCGAGACGCATCGCGTGGGTGCGGCTGTCGGCAATGATCACCCCGATCTCCACACCGGCATGAGACTCGATCGCTCGCTTGATCTGCTGGGCGCTCTGGTCCGGATCCGCCGGGAGGGGGGTGACGCAGCCGGGCGGGGCATTCGAAGCATCCACGCCGGCATTCGGGAGGAGCGTGCCGCCTTTCATGCAGAGCAGAAATCCCGGGATGCCCCCGACAATCGAGTCGCTCTCCCGGAGGACCACTTCCACCGTCCGGGGATCCATCTTGTATTGTTCCCCGAGTTCCTGTGCCCGGGAACGGGGTGTAATGTCGGCAAGACGGATGACATTTCCTTCGGACGTTGCCACCGCGGTCTCGGCGAGGACAAGCACATCGCCATTCTCAAATCCCCCGCAGGTCTTTTCAGCCGTCGCGATGACCCGGTCGGCAATGGGGTCGCCGCTGTGGATGATCCCGGTCGGGAGCCCGAACACCTCGAACGAGGAGTTCATGGTGTCTTCACCATCCGTTCGTACACCCTGACCATGTCCACCGTCTCCTTCACGTCATGGGTACGGACAACCGAGGCGCCTTTCTGGAGGAGGAAACCGGTGACGGCAAGGCTCCCGCTCAACCGCTCCTCCGGCTCGCGGTTGACCAGGTTCCCGATGAAACTCTTGCGGGAGATGGCGGCAAGGAGCGGCCGGTCGAACTTCCGGAACGCATCGAAGTGCCGGCAGAGCTCCCAGTTGTCATCGTACGAACGGAACGGGGTCCAGATCCCGATGCCCGGATCGAGCACGTAGTTATCGATACCTGCGGTTTCACACCGCCCGACGACGGTTGCAAGTGCCTTTTCCGTTGCTGCCACACCGATCGCATCCCCCGGGGTATAGTCCGTTGCCATAACAAAGGCGGGCAGCCCGGACCCGGCAACGCGTTTAGCATAGGCCTCCGATGCAAACCCGGCAATGTCATTCACGGCATGAATCTCGTGTTTCAGGCAGATGTCCAGCACCCACGGGTTCATCGTGTCGACAGAGACCGTGAACCCGGTGCCGTCCAGTTCCTTTAACGCGGCATCGATCCGCGCCCCCTCTTCCGCACCGCTGATCGCTTGTGCATTGGGAGCGGTGCTCCGTGCCCCGACATCGAGCATATCGGCACCCTGCTCGATCATCTCAACGGCTTTTTTATGGATCTCGTTGGTCGGGATAAAAGAGTCGTGGTAGAAGGATTCCGGGCTGACGTTGAGTACGCCCATCACGCGGGGCGGGGCATCCCCGCCGATAACGAGTTTATTTACAGTACACGATCGCATGCCCTCTCCTTTGCCGATCGGAAGGTGTTCTCCATCAGCGTGGCGATCGTCATCGGGCCAACGCCCCCGGGAACCGGGGTGATGGCCGACGCGATCTCCTTTACTGCGTCGAAGTCCACGTCACCGACCAGTTTCCCCTCCAGCTGGTTGATGCCGACATCGATGACCACGGCGCCTTCCTTCACCATCTCTTTTGTGATAAAGTGCGGTTTGCCGATCGCGGAGACGAGGATGTCCGCCCGCTTCAGTTCTTCGGCAAGGTCTTTTGTCCTGCTGTGGCAGATCGTGACCGTTGCGTCGGCATTCAGGAGCAGTGCAGCCATGGGCCGGCCCACATCGATGCTGCGCCCGGCAATGACCGCCCGGGCACCGGCAACGGGTATCTGGTACTCGGCAAGGAGCGTCATGATCCCGGTTGGTGTGCAGGAGGAGAACCGGGGCTTTCCTAAAAAGAGGTGGCCCATGTTCTCCGGGTGGTACCCGTCCACATCCTTGTTCGGGTCGATGGCACCGATCACCCGTTCGGCGTCGATCTGCTGCGGCATCGGGAGCTGGACGAGGATGCCGTCGACCGTGCCGTCACGGTTCAGTGCCCGGACCTTGTCGACCACGGTGCGGGTCGTCACGTCGGCGGGGAGTTCTACCCCGACCGACCCGATCCCGACCTGCTCGCAGGCCCGGTGTTTCATCCGCACGTACATCTGCGATGCGGGGTCGTTGCCCACGATCACGGTGGCAAGGTGCGGGCGGAGTCCTGAACCTGCGATCTCCTCCTTGAGGGCCCCGAGGCGTTTCTCCGACGTCTTTTTTCCGTCAAGGATTGTGGTCATGGCAACTCCATCTCACTGTAAGCATTTATTCCGGATACAGCGTAAAACGGCTGGCGAGCGCAACGACCTTTGCGTGGATATCCTTTGCTGCCGCTTCGTTCCTGACATCCTTGACAATGGTCGCGATCCAGTTCCCGATGAGGCGCATCTCGGCCTCCTTCATGCCCCGGGACGTGATAGCCGGCGTTCCGATGCGCAGGCCACTCGTGACAAACGGGCTCTTGGTCTCGTTCGGGATCGTGTTCTTGTTGACCGTGATGCCGGCTTTCCCGAGTGCGGTCTCGGCTTCAAGGCCGGTGATGCCCTGTTCCGTGAGGTCGAGGAGCATCAGGTGGTTGTCGGTGCCGCCGGAGACGAGCCGGAGGCCGTTTGCCATCAGGGTCTCGGCAAGGGTCTTGGCGTTCCTGATGATCTGCTTGTTGTATTCCTTGAAGGAGGGCCTGAGCGCTTCCTCGAAGCAGACCGCCTTTGCGGTGATCGTGTGCATCAGGGGGCCGCCCTGCATGCCGGGGAAGACTGCCTTGTCGATGGCGGTCCCGAGATCGGCATTGCACATGATGGCGCCGCCGCGGGGGCCGCGGAGGGTCTTGTGGGTCGTGGTGGTGGTGAAGTTGACCACGCCGACCGATGTCGGGTGGAGGCCGGTGGCAACGAGGCCGGCGATGTGGGCGATATCTGCCATACAGTAGGCGCCGACATCGTCAGCGATCTCCTGGAAGGCCTTAAAATCAATGGTACGGGGGTAGGCCGAGGCACCACAGACGATGATCTGCGGCTTCTCTTTCTTTGCCATCTCTGCTACTGCACCGTAGTCGATCATCTCGGTCTTCTCGTCAACGCCGTATTGTGCCACCTGGTAGAACTTCCCGGTGAAGCTGACCGGCGAGCCGTGAGAAAGGTGGCCGCCCTGGTTGAGCTTCATGGAGAGGATCTTCTCTCCCAGTTTCATGTACGCAAAATAGACCGCCATGTTGGCCTGGGTGCCCGAGTGGGGCTGGACGTTGGCATACTCGGCGCCAAAGAGTTTCTTGAGCCGGTCGCGGGCCAGGTTCTCGGCCATATCGTGGAACTCGCAGCCGCCATAGTACCGCTTGCCCGGGTAGCCCTCGGCATACTTATTGGTCATGATCGATCCCATTGCCTCGAGTACCGCTCTCGAAACAACGTTTTCGGATGCGATCAGCTCCAGACCGTTAACCTGGCGGAGCCTCTCCTTTTCGATGATATCTGCAATTGCTGGATCCGTTTTTGCCAGATACGACATATGGAGAAAGGTTGGTTCTTTGGGGGTAATAGGTTTTCTTTTCCGAGGGGTTATCAAACCCCGAGGAGGAGAAGGGAGGCATCAGCCGACCTTCGACCCGATACCCGCGTTTTCCTGAACTCGCACGAATTACAGCAATTCTTCGATCCGGTGAGGGGCATCAGCCCCGAGCCGGGAGAAGAACGCATCAGCGTTCTTCGACTCGATACCCGCATTTTCCCGGGCACTTCCCTTCCCCCGCAGCCCCCCTCTGCCGGTCCGTCACAACGCGGAAGCATTGCTCTTGTTTTTTCAAGCCGGCCCCTCATCTTCCCTGATATCAGATAAGAACGGCAATTTTCACCTAAAACCCGGATTTCAGCCAAAACGCTTTTCTCCTAATCAGGCGATCACTACTATTAATATTAATTAAGGAGTGCGCCGCACCAGTACAGTAAGTGTTTTCGTGTATGGCGTTGTCCGATGCAAAGATCAAATACCTTGAGCACGAACTCGATCAACAGGAGAAGCTGATTAGTATGATGGAAGGTTCAGGAGCCAGCGAGGACCGCGTCGCGGCCCTCGAGAAGAAGGTACGGGATATGGAGGCGCTGGTCAAGGGGCTTACCCAGGAACTGCTTGACCTCAAGTCCATTGCAATGAAGATGTCCAAGCAGACCGAAGAGCGCAGCAGGCAGGAACTGAAGCGTGGCCCGATTGTCCAGGGAGCACAGCCCGGGGCATCGGCTGGCCCCTCGTTCTCGTCTTCCGGCGGCAGCACCGTCATCCGCCCGAAGGGACGGGCGCCGGAAGCCCCGGCGGCCCCGGCAGAACCGGTCATGGACATGATCATGCAGCCGGATGGCACCATGAAACTCGAGCCCCGCCGCGGCGAGAAGGACTATATCATCGCCCGGGCTGGCTATGGCAGGACCAAGAAGGGTGGTCCCCAACCCAAGCAGAGCGATCTCATCTATGCCGCTGAGGATGACAAGAAGGATCCTGCAAAGAAGTAAGGAGCCGGATCTTTGCATATCACAGGACTGGAGATCGACAATTTCAAGTCTTTTTCAAAAAAGACAAAAATTCCCTTTTTAGAGGGGTTTACCGTTATATCCGGACCGAACGGCTCCGGTAAAAGCAATATCATCGATTCGATCCTTTTTGTCCTTGCCCTCTCGAGCTCCCGCAACCTGAGGGCGGAGAAGCTGACCGACCTGATCAACCTGAACTCCGGCCGGAACATCGCAGAAGTAGCCCTTGAATTTTCCGACGGCACCCGGATCCGGCGGCGCATCAAGCGGACCGCAAACGGGTACTACAGCTACAATTACCTCAACGAACGCCTCTGCAAGCAGAGCGATATCGTCGATCATCTTGCAAAAGCCGGGATTATCCCCCACGGGTATAACGTCGTGATGCAGGGGGATGTGACCCGCATCATGGAGATGAGCGATTTCGAGCGCCGGAAGATCATCGACGAGATCGCCGGGGTGTCGGAGTTCGATACCAAGAAACAGCAGTCGCTTGCCGAGCTCGAGATCGTGCGGGAGCGGATCGAGCGGGAAGAACTCCTCCTCATCGAACTGACCCGCCGGGCAAACGAGCTCAAGCGCGAGCGGACCCATGCCCTGGAGTACCAGAAGTGGCAGAACGAGCTCACGTTCTACCAGAACTGCCGCTCTGCCGCCCAGCTCCACGAGCGGATCAAGGAGTTCACCTCCCTCCAACGGTCTACCGAGGACCACAAGATCCAGCTCACCCGCATTGCATCGGACCATGGGATCGAGGAGAACGAGCTCTCCTACCTGAAGGCGGACTTGAAGGACATCGACGAGCTGATCAACAAGAAGAGCGGGGCCGACTACCTCAAACTGATCGCGGAACTCGAGGAAGCCAAGAGCGGGATCAAGCTCGCCGAGCAGACCATTGTCCGCATGAAGAAGGAGAAGGAGACGAACCTCGAAGCGATCAACCGCGTGTACATGGACACGAAACGTGCCGAGGCACGCGTCGCGGAGTGCACGGACCAGATCCGGACCCTGACCATCGACCGGACGAACATCGCGATGGAGGTGGCGACCGCAAAGGCGCAGCTTGAGAAGTTCGAGACCGAGATCAAGGCGCACAGCGAGGACACGGAAGGCGCCCGCGACCGGCTCTTTGCGCTCTTAAAGGAGATCGAGGAGAAGAAAGGCCAGCGCTCGGAGATCCTCCACCAGCAGGACATGCTCATCGAGAAGAGCCGGATGCGGACCACCGAGCTCGAACGCCTCACCGGCCTCCTCCGGCAGCTGGACGAGGAATATAACGCGAAACAAACCCAGCTGACCGACAGCGACAAGAGCGTGAAGGACCTCCAGGCCGAGAAGAAGGAACTGGACCGGAACCTCTCGGAACTGGAGAGCACGCTCTTTGCCCAGCGCTCGTCCCTCGAACGTCTCCGCACCGAGATCCGCGACCGGGAGCAGGACGCGATCCGGCTCGAGGCGGCCCAGCAGGCCCGGGGCGAGTCCGGGGGGAGGGCGCTTGAGGCCATCAAGGCGATGGAAGGCGTACACGGTACCATCTCCGACCTCGGGAAGGCCCCGGCCGAGTATTCAATTGCCCTGAACATCGCGGCGGGCAACAAGCTCCAGTTCGTGGTCTGCGACAACGACCAGATTGCCTCGGACGCGATCCGGTACCTCAAGGAGGAGCGGCTCGGACGGGCCACGTTCCTCCCCCTGAACAAGCTCAAACCCCCACAGCTCCCGCCGCTCAAGGAACCCGGCGTCATCGATTATGCGGTGAACCTGCTGGAGTACGATCCCAGGTACGACCGTGCCTTCTCCGTCATCCTCGGAGGGACGGTCGTGGTCGACACGCTCGAACGGGCCCGGAAGATGATCGGGAAGTTCCGGATGGTCACGCTCGACGGCGAACTGATCGAGAAGAGCGGTGCGATGACCGGCGGCTCGATGAAGAAACAGGGCGGCCCCCGCGGGTTTGGCGCCGCAGTGGACGACGAGATCATGCGCATCCGCTCGCACCTGGGTGAACTCCAGGGAGAGGCAGCCACGCTCGAAGCGGGCGTAAAGCGGCTCACGGAAGAGGTGGACGCAAAGCGGGCGACACGGAACGAGATCGACCAGAAAGTGGCCCGGTTCGGGATGTTCACCGAAGAGTTCTCCCGTCGGTTCGAAGCGATCACGGTCGAGAAGCAGACCATCGAGGCCGCGGTGGCACGCCAGCAGGACGAGACGAAGAACTGCGGCGCGGAACTCACCGCCCTTGAGACCGAACTGGACAAGACCACCGAAGTTGTCAACGGGCTGAACAGCCAGATCGAGGAGATCAAGAAACGCCTCGACGATACGAATATCCCGGCGCTCACGGAACAGATCGAGAAGAAACGCCGGGAGATAGAGGAGTCAGAGCGCCGTCTCAGGAACAAGGACGGGGACATCAACGATGCCCAGCGGGAGCGCCAGCACTTCAATGCCCGGCTCGAAGAACTGGCCGGGGAACGGAACCGGCAGGACGACCGCAACCTCCAGATCGATGCGGATATCGGTTCATCCCATGAACAGATCGCGGTCCACAAGACGCAGATCGCCGCTCTCGAGGAACGGCAGAAAGAGTTCTCCGGGGTGCTGGATGAGCTGCGGACGAAACGGGGCGAAGTGTCCCAGCACATCCAGGACTCCGAACTGAAACTGATGAAGTTCGATGCCGAGCGCGAGCGGATCACGGTCCAGCTGGGGGCGATCGAGGAACGTGCCAGGACCCTCGGGATCGAGATCGAGATGCTCAGACAGCAGGTCGGTGAGATGGACACCGAACTGACGCTCTCGGAGATCGAGGGGAAGATCGCCGAGGCGGACGGGGCGCTCCGGAAGATCGGGGCCGTGAACATGCTCGCGATCGAGGAGTACGACAAGGTCCAGCGGCAGGTGACGGAGCGGACGGAGCGGAAGGAGACGCTCTCGACCGAGCGTGAAACCTTGATCGAGCGTATCGAGCAGTTCGAGCAGATGAAGTACGAGGCCTTCACCACGGCGTTCAAGGCGATCGATGCCAATTTCCGGGAGATCTTTGCCCGGCTCACGAGCGGGAGCGGCCATCTTGTGCTGGAGAACGAGGAGGATCCGTTCACCGGCGGGATGACGTTCGCCGTACAGCCCCGCGACAAGAAAGTGCACCTGCTCAATTCGCTGTCAGGCGGCGAGAAGTCGCTCACCACCCTTGCGTTCATCTTCTCGATCCAGCACTACATCCCGGCACCGTTCTACGCCTTCGACGAAGTGGACATGTCCCTCGACGGCGCGAACGTGGAGCGGATCGCCTCCATGGTCACCGAACTGGCACCCAGTTCCCAGTTCGTCATCGTCTCCCTCAGGAAGCCGATGATCGAGGCTGCCCAGCGGATCATGGGCGTCACGCTGCGGTCGGATAAGAGCACCCTTGTTACCGGGGTAAAGGCGAATGGCTGAAGAGCCTGACGGGAGGAAGCCGGAGGATCCGGCCCCTCTTCCCCCGGAAACAACGCAGCCCGTACATCCCGGGACGGACGACCCGCAGGCATCCCCGCCCGGTGATACCGGAGGACAGCAACCTGTCACCCCGGGGGTTGTCGAGGACCCGGTGGAGATCCTTGTCGGCCTTGCGGAACGCGGGGAGATCGACCCGTGGAATATCAATATCATCGAGGTCACAGACCGGTTCCTCTCCGAACTGGAGAGGCGGCGTGAACTCAACCTCCAGCTCTCGGGGAGGACACTCTTCTATGCCGCAACCCTCATCCGGATGAAGTCCGAGCTGCTCGTTGTCGTGGAGACCCCTGATGATGAAGGTGATAGCGACGATGACCTGTTCGGGGACGGGTTCGGGGGTGAGATGGGCGACGAGATCGATTACGGCAGCCGGCTCGGCCCCATCGAGCGGCTGGAGAACGAGATCCAGCGTCGGCTCGACCGGAAGAGCATGCGCAAGAGCCCGATCACCCTCTTCGAGCTGATCACCGAGCTCAAGAACATCGAGAAGGAGGAGCGCCGGCGCCGCAGGATGGCAAACGGGTCTGCCGACATCTCCGACGATTCCCTGATCGATGCGGACGACGTGGTCAGCATCGCCCACGAGGAAGGGTTCCAGGAGTCCTCGATGACCCGGCTCGCGGAGTACCTCGGAGGGCTGGAGATCGACGAGGAGATGACGCTTGCCGAGTTATGCAGGCGGATGGAGTGGGGGATCCCGGAAGTGTTTATCCCGCTCCTCTTCCTTGCCCTTGACGGGCGGTGTTCCCTCCGGCAGGAGGAGTTTTATGGGGATATCTTTGTGCAGATCTGCCGGGCGGAGGAAGGAGAATCCCCGCCAGGTTCCACTGCTGAATAACATTCCGCGGACACGGGTGGAAATGACAACCGGTATCCGTTCCCCGTGCGGGATGACCGGCTGGCATTTCCCGGTCCCGTTCATTCCGGTGGTTCGTTTTAAAAAAGATTACCTCCGGCTGTACTTCCTGAACATGTAATAGACCGCCCCGGCGATCAACGCCAGCAGCATGATCCCGAAAACGGCAACGAGCGACTGCTCCTTTACCTGTATGCGGAAATCATCTTTCACCTCGGTCTGGTCGGATGTCACTTTCACCGTGATCTTGTACTCGCTGGCAACGATGTTACCCGGAGGGACGATCCGCACGCTGACATCGGCAGATTCGCCCGGTGGGATGCCGGCAATCGTCCCGGGCGTGATCTCGGCATTCCAGCCATCCGGCGCAACGATAGTGGTCTTCATGTTTGTCAGGCTCCCCGCATTGCCGGCATTGGTCAGCCGGATGTCGAACGTGAGCGTATCCCCCTTGTTCACGGAGTACTGGTACTTTTCGGCATAGACTTTCAGTTCATAATTCCCCTTGATCTTGGCCGTCAGGTTCTCGGTATAGGACGTGGCCGAGGAATCGATGATGAGCGGGATAAAGTAATCGCCCACCGCGACATCATAGGGAGGGATTGCCTCGACAACGAGCGCCTTCTCCTCGCCGCTCTTGATGAACAGCTCGGAGATGTCCGTCCCCGCCACCGCCTTCTGCTCGAAACGGACATACCACCCGGCAGGGATCTGCTCCGTTGTGAGCCGGAAGGTGTCGTCGTTCTTCCCGATGTTCCGGATCGTTACATCGTAGCGGGGCTTCTTGTCGGCCGTTGTCGTCAGCACGGGGGAATTCACCGTGACTTCCGCGGCAAACAGGGCCTTCTCCAGCATCACGGTCCCCGCATCGGTCGTGATCCCGCCCTTGATCCGGATGTCCTTCTTCTCCACTTCCTTGTACCCGTCCCTCCCGATGGTCAGGGTATAGCGACCCGGCTCGACATCGGCCGCCACTTTCCCGTCTGCCGAGCTTATCACTTCATCGACGGTTGCATGGTCGGAGTCGCGGACAAACGTGACCTTTGCCCCCTTGATCTTCTCCCCGTCCTTATCGACAACACTGAGCTTGAATGTCCCTTTCTCGCCCTTGTGCGTCTCCGAGATGGTCACATACGCCCAGTACCATCCGTCCCCGATATGGACCCGGACAGCATACTCCCCCTCGGGGGTGTCCGAGCTGGTCTCCACCTCGAGCAGTATGGTCTTGGAACCATTGGGCGGCAGGGAGAGCTTGTTGATCTCGGTCTCGCCATCCTTGAAACGGACCTCCCAGTCGTACTTCTCCGTGTCAAAGGACTCGTACCAGAGCTTCTTGTTGTTCTCCTGGCCGTTGTTAACAACGTTCAGGCTGAAGACTGCCGTTTCGCCGGCTTCGATGATCTGGCCGGGCAGGTCGCACGTGATGGAGACGTACGTGTCCCTGGATGACGTAAGGTCGGCCGAGACCGGCTGGGGCAGGATGAGGAGAATTACCGCAGCGATGAGGAGGCCGGCAAGGAGGAGGGGGTCGCACCCACCCCGTCTCCTGAGGTCTGTTTTTTCCGGAATCATCGCACATCAAGCCGCATGAACCGCAGGTACGCGAGGCCGAAGAAGACCACCGGGAAGAGGAGGAGGGCGATCATGGATGCGATGATCGGGTAGAGGAGGTCTTCGAGCCCGACATCCCCGGATGTTCCCACGCTGAACGCGGCGGTGGTAGTGGTGCTCCCCCTGCTTCCGATCACCGTCGCCGTGCTGCTATACTGCTGGGTAACCGCGGAGGCGATCGCGTCGTAGTTCATCGTTGGTGAAAAGAGTGCCAGGGTACTGTACACCATCTGCCGCTTCTCCGAATAAGCCTGCATCTTCTCGCCGAACTCGTCCCATGCCCCGTTGTTCCCCTTGTCGGCAAACGTGACCGTTATTCCCGCACCTTCAGTTGCATTGGCCGGATGTTGCATCTGGTCGATGAGCTCACGCGGAAGTTCCGGCGGGTTGCCGATAACGAGTTCGGTTACGGTTGTGCTGGCCAGCGTAGGAATGAGTGCCGAGAGCGCGATGAAGATGATCATTGTGTAGATCAGGGCCGATCCGCTCTCGTCCATGACGGTAGACATGAAGAGAGCGATGGCGAAGTACGCGAAGATGAGAAGGAACGAGGCGAGGCCGAAGATCCCGATCAGGATCAGTTCGTTCCCATCCGGCACGATGCCGTAGATGAGCAGGGTTGCAAGCGCGATGAAGAGCACGACAAAGAGCGCCCCCGCAAGGGCTGCGATCCCGCCGAGCGCCTTGCCATTGATCACCTCGTCGCGGTACACCGGGTGAGAGAGGAGGATCTTTAAGGATTTGCTCTCCTTCTCTTTCGAGACAAGGTCGAACCCCATCGCGATCCCGAGGATGCCCCCTACGAAGACGAGGTAGGTTGCAACCGATGAGAAGACCGAGAGGATGGAGGGTTTCTCTGCCATGTAACTGGAAAGCGGCGAGTCGATGGTGGACTGGTGCTTGTTGTAATCCTCAAGGTTCTTGTTGTACTCCGAGATGCCCCCGATCATGCCGACGATGGCAACGATGAGCAGGATACCGAAGATGAGGAGGAACTTCCTGCTGTGGAGGTGGTCGAAGAACTCTTTTGCTGCAATGGTGGTAAGCCCGTTTCGTGCCATGTTCTTCACCCCGCCACCTGGTAATACGAGAGGAAGGTCTCCTCCAGGGTCAGCCCCTCGCGGGAGAGACTTCGTATCCTGATGCCTGCCAGTGTCAGGCTGTCCGAGACAGCATCGCGGATGTCTGAGCGGGCGACAATAACGGCCCCGCACCGGTCATGTTCGTAGTTGATGCTGACAAGGTCCGGGTGGACGAGGTCTGGCATCGGGTCGCGGGTCTCGACAAGGATGGTCACGCGGGCATCAGCCTTCTCCGGGAGCTCGCGGGCGAGGTCTCTCCACGATCCCTGTGCAATGAGCCGGCCTTTCGAGAGGATCCCCACGGTTGTGCTGACCCGGCTCACCTCTTCGAGAATATGGGAGGAGACGACAACGGTCTTCCCCTTTCGTGCAACCTCCGTGATGATCCGGCGGTAATCGGCAACTCCCTGCGGGTCGAGGTTTGCCGTAGGTTCATCAAGGATGATCACCGCAGGGTCGTTTAAGAGTGCTTTTGCCAGGCCGAGCCGCTGGCGCATTCCCTTGGAATAACCGCCCACGTCCTTGGTCACGCCGTCGAGGCCGACAAGGGAGAGCAGCTCCGCGGACCGCTCTCTGCAGGCAGGGGTATCCATACCGTACAGCCTGCCGAAGTAGGTGAGGTTCTCTTCCGCGCTGAGCGATGCATAGAAGCCGACGTCCTCGGGCATATACCCGATCTGCTGCTTGACCCTTATCGGGTCGCGGGCAACGTCGAGGCCGCCGATCAGGCAGCGGCCGGACGTTGGTTCGATGAGCCCGGTGAGCATCAGGATGGTCGTGCTCTTCCCGGCACCATTGGGGCCGAGGAGGCCGAAAATCTCCCCGTCCGGAATCTCTGTGGTCAGGTCATTGACCGCACGGACGCCGTTGTACTCTTTTGTGAGATGTTCGAGTTGTATCATGGTCTGCTCCGGGCCGGGATTTGTCCCGGCCGAAAGGATACCCGTGAAGTCGATGCCTGCTTAAAAAGGAGTTGTCGCACAGGTCTCTACACATCCGGCTACCCGAAAACAGGTGTGCCGGAATCTTCAAATACAGGATGACGGCCGCGCCCGGGACCACGCATGGTTTCCCCTGCCATGCCGCACTTCCCGCAGAAAAATAACCTGTAGACAGTTGTGCCAGATATCTTATTTATCCCCGGAACCGGATATCTAACCATGAATTTCCGGCTCATGGCGGGGACCTGTGTCCTCCTTGTTGTCCTGCTCGTCTTCCCTGCGGCAGCCCTGCCGGATATCGAAAATCTCTCCCCTGCAACCCGGACCGGTAAAGTCTGGGTTACCATGAACGACATCAATGGCACGGGGACGCCGGAGTCGATGTATGTTTCTTATACCATGGGAACTGTCGCCGGGGTCGTTCCCTCATCGGTCCAGGAAGACGCAGAGACCGGTGTGGTAACCATCACCATGCATGAAAGCGACGGTGCCCGGGGCTATACGTTCCTTACAAAGGAAATCCCACAGGAAAATGACTGGGATTCGGTTTATAAGGTCAGGACTATTGCCGTTGCAAAGGTGGAAGGGAGGGACGATTACCTGTTTGTCAATGGCATGGACTTTGGCGCTGCCCCGGCCATGGCCAATTATTATGCTGATGCGGTGCCTGAGGGGAAACAGCACGAGTGGATTGACCTTAACTGGAAAGATCCGGCAAAGGACCTCAACCTCACGGTCTATGCCCCGGACGAGACCTTCGGCCCGTACTCGGATGCAGCGGATGGCAGGAAGGATGGCCGGATCTTCCTTGACTTTGGCAGCCTGCTGAACGTGACCGCCGGCAACTGGTTCTTCAAAGTACAGAACAACAACCAGGAATATACCCCGTATACCCTGAACACCTACTCCGCGTGAGCATATCCATGAGACCGATCCCCGCACTCCTCATCCTGGCAGCAGTCATCCTGTGCATAGTGGCAGTGCCCGGGGTCTCGGCACAGGAATACATAGTGCGGTCCGGCTATGACAACCCGGTGCCTGAGGACACTGCTGCACGGACCCCCGTCCCCGTCGGTTTCTGGGCACTGCCCTTCTGGGTGATGCTGGCCCAGGTCCTGCTCTTCCCTCCCGAGATCTTCCTTGCGGCAAAGCTCTGGGCCGCCATGGGGATCCGCCGGGTCTCCGGGAGCAATGTGCTCGACCAGGGAGTCCGTGCCCGGATTTACGGGTATATCTGTCAAAACCCGGGTATCCACCTCAGGGGCCTTTCAGCTGAGATGGGGATGAAGATGGGTACCCTGCGTTACCACCTTAACGTCCTGCACCACACGCACAAGATCGCCGTTGCCGGTGATGCGACATCAGTCAGGTTTTTCGAGAACAGCGGCACCTACAGTGCCGATGAGCAGCTCATCCACAAGCACCTGCGGAATGAGACAACCCGGAAGATCTTAAGTGTCCTGATCGAGCGGCCGCTGGCGACCCGGCAGAACCTTGCGGAGGCAGCCGGCATCACCGGCCCCTCTGTCTCGTGGCACATGAAACGCCTTGAAGAGGACCGCATTGTCATTTCCCGGCGGGAGGGAAGGATCTCCGTGTACGAAATTCCCGCCCCGGTAGCCGGGTATCTTGCACGGCAGGTCCGGACCCCGGTGGCCGTGCCGGTCACGGAATGTCCGGGTGCAACCGGGCACGCGTGATACAATATCTCCCGGACAGGAACGGTGCATGGAGTAGATGCAGTAATCCTCCTGTCTTTTGTATCAGAGCGGCGAACCATTGAACGGATACGCGATAGATGTCAGCTATTATATCGGAGAGCCCGCGGCCTCTACCCCGGGGGACCCTGGCCGGGCTGCTCTGCAATTTCCTGATCCCGGGATAGGTCGTGCATCCAGCGGGTTCTTCAGTACGGGCGACCGGCGGACCCTGAATCAAATCCTGTTCTTTTTTATACAATCGTCGGATATTCAGGTAATATGACCCTGTATGGCCGATCTCTTATGTTCATAATTCTTGTCTGCCTCTTTACCCTGATCTCCCCGGTTGCGGCCGACACCCCCCAGTTCCGCGTCTATTCGGACCCCTCGGGCGCCTCCTTCTGTGTCGACTATCACTGCGGGTATTCCACCCCCGACGATTTCGCGGCCACGCCCAACTCCTGGCACACGATCACCGTCTCCCTGCCCGGCTACCAGACGTGGAGCGACAGCGTCTACCTGGATGACTACGGCACCACCGTGGTCAACGCGAACCTCGACCCGAACCCCGCTTCGTTCGGGTACCTCGACATCTCCTCCTTTGGTGCGGATATCTATGTTGACGGGATCTACCACGGAAACGGCGACCAGACGATGCCGCTCTCCCCCGGGGGCCACAATCTCCGTCTCCAGAAAGCCGGCTATTACGACCACGAGGAATACTTCACGATCTCCGCTGACAGCACTACCTCCCTCGCCCCCGGGATGACGCCCTACCCGCAGTCGTCCCCCTACGGTGACATCCAGGTCCAGTCGGTTCCCCCGGGTGCAGCGGTTACCGTGAATGGTTACTACAAGGGCACCACGTATCCCGGAGACCCGGTATATGTCACCCAGCTGGCGCCGGGGAGCTATACGGTCAGCCTCTCCATGCCGGACTACCAGACTTACACCGAGACCGTGGCGGTCCAGGCAAACGGAGTGAAGACCGTTACGGCGCCCATGGTCCCCGTTGCGCCGGGACCCTCGCCCGACACGACCGGGCAGCTGACCGTCGGTTCTATTCCCTCGGGTGCCAGCGTCTACCTTGACAACTCGTACCGGGGCGTCACGCCGATGGTACTCTCCGATATCCCTGCCGGGAGCCATGCGGTCGTGCTGCGCCAGAACGGGTACCAGGACTGGACTTCGTCGGTCGCGGTGACCGGCGGAGGCTACGAGGCGGTATCCGGGACGCTCGTTCCGGGCAGCACATCCCAAAACCCCACGCCCCAGCCGACAAAGTCCCCGCTGCCGGTCTTCATCCCCCTGACCGGCATCGGTATCTGTGCTGCGCTGGTCATCATGAGCAAGAGGGAGTAAAATCTCCCGGTCTTTTTTACGCGGGCTTTTTCGCGTTCGCCCGGGAACCGCCTCCCTTTTGTACCCTCCCTGCAAACCATTGTATGAACACGCTATGGATATCAGCCATTTTCTCGGTGAGTCTGCCTCATTTACCCGTGCAACCCTTGCCGGGAGCAGGACCCGCTGGCTGATCCTCGTCCTGCTCGCCCTGCCGTGGCTGGCGCTCTCATCGCTTGCCGGCAGCCTGGACCTTATTGAAGGTACCCGGATCCACTGGGCACGTATGCCGTGGAATGAGGCCGGGATCCTGATCGCTCTCGGGCTCCTGTGCTATTTCCTGATCTCGGGATATGTCGTGCGGCTCCTGAAAGGTGATGCATCCCCGCCGGAGTTCGACAACTGGCTCCTGCTCTGCCTTGACGGCATTAAGGTCCATACCATCCCGCTGGTCTGGATCATTGTGCCTTCCGTCCTTGCATACATCCAGTATCTGGTTGCTGAGGGAGGAATCCTGCCCGGCCTTCTCAAGGAAACGACTGCCGGACTGATCGTGATCCTTCTCCTACTGGGCATCCAGCTCCTGATCCTGTTCATCGCTGCCCAATACGTCGTTGTCGGGGCCATTCGGTTCGCCCGGACGGGATATGTCCGCGAGGCGTTTGACGTCATGGCAATCAAGGGGACCATGGACCGTGTGGGGATCGTGAGGTATTTCATTGCCCTCGCAGTCGTCACCATCGTGGGGCTGCTCTACTCGCTGGGTCTCCAAGCGGTCTCGTATGTGCCCTCCATCGGTGGAATCCTCGCCCTTGGTCTCTGGCCGCCCATGATCGTTTTCACCGTACGGTTCATGGCCCATTTCTGCGATGAGGATATGGCCCCCGGGGGAAGAGCAACGGTCATGGACCGGGGAGCCCGGGCCTTGTCAAGGGTAGCCGCTATCGGCATGATACCGGAGATCCTTGCCTGGCTGTTCATCCTGGCGGTGCTCGTGGTCCTCAGCTGCACACCGATGGTTCTTGTGATTGGGGCGGTCAGCGGGCTTTTTGCGTGAGGGCCGGGAGACCGCAACCCGAAGCCCCGGGATCCTGCCGGATCCTCTTCCCCTGGCATTCAGTTTATGCCAGTGCCGGCACACTGTCCGTCCACTTCTCAACCTTCTTCCGGATGATGTCATCCTTATAGGATGATACGGTAATGCGGTCCCGTGCAATACTCAGGAAGTAAAGTTCCCCATTCGGATCTTGGCATTTCAGCATAACGGAAAAGAGGTCTGCGGACGGGAGGTGTTTCACCCTGCCGCGGTGGGAGGCGATATTTGCCATGTTGGAGATGACTGCAGCAATCCCGGTCTCGTATCCTTCAACGGAATCGTACATTTCAATACTCGTCCCGATCCGCTTCTTTTTCTCATTCCTGTACTCGAACTTTGCGGTATACATCTCCCTGACCTTCTCGACCGGGGGATGGTTCTTCTTTCGTGAGAAATAGGATATGCATCCGAGCGGGTTTTTGAAGATCAGGGACCGGATGATTGCATCGAATCCTGTTATATCGGCAATCGGGCTTTTCAGCCTGTGGTACACCTTTTGAGTTCCGGGTCGTGGGCGGAAATCCGGCATATAAGAAAGGAAAATGTTCGGGTCCGATAAATCCTTGGTGGTCAGTTGGGGGGTCGGGCAGGGGCTGTTGATCCCTGCGTTCAAAATGAAATGGCGTGGCAATCGCGGACCGCGATCCTCATGCTCCGGTGAAGAAACCGGAAAATTTCTGCTGCGGTCCTCCGTGTTTTCCTGCAGTGGATCGTGCATTGCGTACAGAAAAAAAATATCTGCCCCTGCCCGACCCCCTTCATATATTCAGTACCGTTCGTTGTGAATTTTTCATGATTTACGGTGTAAATTTTGTGGGCAAACTATGCAATTTTCCGGAGCTTGTATGCAGGGGGTCGGGCAGGGGCAATCCGTTTTTCCCGGGACCCGGCTGGATGGAGCCCCCTCTTAAAAAACGGTCGGGAACCTTGACGGTGGACCCGGTCGGAACCCTTCGGGCATTCCTGCCCGGGTGGACCAGTTCACCGGACTCCGGAACTGCCCGGCCCTGACAATTCCGATGAATAAATAGCAAGCAATATTATGAAAAAAAATACATTCGTAAAGACTGACGAGTGATGCTGCCACGGATATTCCCTGCGTTCCCTGCCGTACCTTCACTACCGGTGAAGTACAAGCCGGATAAAAACAGCGGATCTCTCTCTGGTGACTAAAACCGTGTCTCTCCCGTTACCTTCGTATGCAGCGTTCATTATCCTGCTGTACTTCATCTCCGGAACGATCACGCTCTATTTCACGGTCCTTGGGTGGCGGCACAGGAATATCAAAATCTCGCTCCCGTTCACGCTCATCATGGCGTGCCTTACGGTCTGGTTCTATGCCTATATCCTCGAAATAACAAGCCCTGACCTGGAAACCGCCCTGTTCTTTAACAATATCGAGGTCCCCTGCATTCTCAGTATATCGGTCGGTTTTCTCCTTATTGTCCTGTATTACACCGGCCGTGAACGCTATGTCACGATCCGTACCCTGCCGCTCTTCTTCCTTGTGCCCATTGTCCTGAGCATTGCAGAGATCACCAATCCCTTCCATCACCTGTATTACACAGGTTTTTCGGTGGCAACATTCGAATGGCTGAACCTCTGGATCTACATCCACGGGCCGTTCTTTTATTTTGCCGTTGTGTACAGCTATGCCCTGTCGTTCATGGCGGTTCTCCTTATCTTGTCGCATATGTCCGAGACCGGAAGATGCCACCACCGCCCGCTCATTTTTCTCCTGTTTGCCTCGCTCGCCCCGTTCCTGGCAAACCTGATGTATGTGTGCCGGATCCCGCCGAGCCCCTACCTCGACCTGACGCCGCTCTCGTTCATGGTCACGACCTTTCTCCTCATTGCCGGGCTCTTCCGGTACCTCTTCACCCGGGTCCCTGTTGCGTACGCCCGGATTATTGCCACCATGCGGGATGCCGTCATCATCACCACCGAACCCTTCCGCGTGATCGACCTCAACCCTGCCGCGGAAAGGGTCCTGGGAATACCCCTGCGTGAAGCGGTTGGCCGTAATATCGGGGCGCTCCTCCCCGATCTCCCGGAATCCCTGACACGCTCCGTTCTCCCGGATGACGGGATACGGGCGGAATACCAGATGCACCGGGAAGGTATGCCGCGGTATTTTGATGTCATGGCACTCCCCCTTGGCGAGACCGGGGCCGTCTCTGAGGGGAGCCTCTTTGTGCTGCGGGACGTTACGGAACGGAAGGAAGCCGAACTGGCACTGGCTGATGCAAACCGGAAGATACGGCTCCTCACCAGTATCACCCGGCATGATATCAGGAACCAGCTTACGGGCCTTTCCGGCTACCTTGAGCTGAGCAGGGATTCTGTGGACAGCCCTGCCGACATGACCCGGTATGTTTCCCGGATGCAGATGGTTGCAAAGGCAATCGAGAACCAGATTGCGTTCACCAAGGACTATGAGAACCTGGGCGGAGGTCCTCCGGTCTGGCAGGATGTATCTCTCTCTGTCAGAAAAGCCATGGAGGGACTCCCGTTTGGCAGCGTCCAGGTCGTGACGGACCCGATCAATCTTGAGATCCTTGCCGACCCGCTGCTCGGGAAAGTCTTCTACAATTTATTCGACAATGCCCTGCGGTATGGCGGGAACCGGATGACCACGATCCATGTCTCTTCCTTTACCGACAATGCCTCGCAGGTGCTGGTGATCAATGATGACGGCGAGGGTATTTCGGAAGAGGACAAACTGCGGGTATTCGGGAAGGGTTTTGGGAAGAACACCGGCCTTGGGCTCTTCCTCACCCGGGAGATCCTCTCGCTTACCGGGATAACGATCGTCGAGAACGGTGAACCCGGCAGGGGTGCCCGGTTCGAGATCCGGGTGCCTGCCGACAAGTCCCGTTTTACCCGGACGTAACAATGCAATACCGTAGAATGGCTGGCAGATTGTCTTGTTGAAGGGCGCCCTGGATTTTTCGGTCATTGTTTATCCGGAATATACCTGCGCGATTGCGGGGATAAGGCACACATATACCAGAACAACGAGAAAAAAATTGCGCTGTCAAATGCCGTCTCCGGAGTATGCGCGACTTGCGGCAGGATCCGGGCTGGACCGGAAGGGTCCGGACAACATACGACGTGGATGATATTCCGGGTAATCCGCGCTCCCAAAAAAGCGCTGCGTGGTCTTTGATTCTGAACAGTATTTTTTCCGGTTCGCGCAGAAACCAAATCCATAGAATAAAAACGGGAATTTCTGGAAGTAATCCGGTTTTGGAAACCATTTCCTGATTATTCGCTGCCGGAATAATTGTCCGGCAATAGATCCGGGTAAAATATACGCCTGTAAAGACGGGATCATCTTTAAATGTCAGACTGGTGAATATGTAGATCCACAAAATCTGATGACGAACCGACGAAACCCTCCTTTTTGGAACAGGTGTCGGTCCCGAGGGAAAACAATGAAGGCAACAAGGTATATATAACCCTGAAACCTATATTGTAAGCCCGTGAACGCGTCAAAAATTACGACGAAGATTCACAGTTCAGGTTCCCTTGATGAAGGACCAGACCCGCAGGTTTTACCTGCCCTGGTCCCGACGGGAAAAGGCTCATGTAACAAGGTATAAATATCCTTGAAACATACATTATGAGCCCGTGTTCAATCAAGCAACACGACGAAACAATACCACAAATTCTCTTTGATGGAGATCCAACGATAATCGGCTTGACCGATGTTGGTTCTGACGTTGATACTGGCAATGCGGAAATTTGTTTAGTAACCGCTAATTCCTTAGAACAGTTCAGATAGTGTGCGTATTTAAGATGAAATTCTGGTTGATCCTGCCAGAGGCCACTGCTATCAGAGTTCGATTAAGCCATGCGAGTCGAGAGGTGCAAGACCTCGGCATACTGCTCAGTAACACGTGGACAATCTAACCTATGGAAGAGGATAACCCCGGGAAACTGGGGATAATACTCTATAGACTATGGATGCTGGAATGCTTTGTAGTCGAAAGGTCCGCCGCCATAGGATGGGTCTGCGGCCGATTAGGTTGTTGTTGGGGTAACGGCCCAACAAGCCTGTAATCGGTACGGGTTGTGGGAGCAAGAGCCCGGAGATGGATTCTGAGACAC
>Ga0153915_10000136_pt1 | contig 65262 bp, 53 predicted proteins | sample Opewatmetagenome_2_FD_107003 | JGI IMG/M metagenome (GOLD analysis project Ga0153915, IMG submission 107003) | Freshwater wetland microbial communities from Ohio, USA - Open water 3 Core 3 Depth 3 metaG | ecosystem: Environmental > Aquatic > Freshwater > Wetlands | place: USA: Ohio, Lake Erie...
ATGGTGCTCGGAGCCGTCACTTTTGTCGTCGGTGTCAGTGGTGCCAGCATCATGCTTGGATCAGTACAGTTGAAGGGGATGGCTTTTGCCGCCGTGGTGGGTGTATTGCTTTCGCTGATTTTCTGGATATTCAAAAAACTGAAATGGATGAACGAGGATGTCTGAAAAGCTATACTATTTTTACATAAAAATGCAACGGTGGCCGCATTCGCGGAAATTCAGGCTAGGTCTGGTTTTTGTTTTCATTGCCCAGATAACCATAGCCTCAATCACCAAGGAAAACCAGCTCATCCAGCAACAACTCGAACTGAAAAAAGCCATCAACGGCTGATCGTGATATTGGGTGTAGCGGGGTTATTGGCTTTTATGGGGACAAGCCTTAGGTCGCAGGTGATTTCAGTAACTATTATTCCAAGTATATTGTCAATATAGCCGGCGTTCTCCGCAGGTACGTTAACGCCGGGGTTTGGCATTTACCACATCGAAAGCTGTCAGAAACCATTTGCAGCCGGTGATTCATTGGTTTACAGCGTCTCCGAAACGGCACTGTCCGGAACCATCAGGCTGCAGTGCACCGGTGAATGTGCCACACTGGATACAGCTATATACATCACGGTTAAACCGCTGCCCTACCACATTGATAGCATCATAGGACCAAAAGCGGTTGAAAAAGGGATGGATAACGTGATATACAGAGTGGCACACGTTGCAGATGGATTGATCTACCAATGGACACTGCCGACAGGATTCATTGGTCAAAGCACGGCCGACAGCATTCTGGTTCTAATCAGCAACGATGCTGTTAACGGAAGTATCAAGGTACGTCAGATAACCGATTGTGCCGCCGGGGAGGAATGCATGTTGGATGTAACTGTTCTTTCACTGGAATTAACTCCTGGCTTATACATAGTCGGGGTCATTACAGCAGAAGGCTGTCAGTACAAAAAAGTAATCCGGAAGTAACAGCGACTCCGGTTACTCATGTATTCTGGATTGATATCCAAGCTTATTCCAGTACTGTCCAAGTGTAAAAATAGTTTTCTACGTAGTCTGCCCCTGTCTTGATTTCCTTCGTGACACAGTTATTTGCATCAAATTCGTATGTTAACGCAGCTGAAGACGTAGAATAATCCCATACGGTCGATTCACTCAAATAATCAGAAGGAATACCAAACAGACCGGTTTCTATCAGCCAGCGACTGCCGCCAAATAGTTCGCTGTAGATATTGTGTATCCCAGCCACATTCTCTACCGACGAATACGTCTGAGTCTTGAAATGTTCCGTATCTTCCGTATCAGTCCCCTTTGTGGCCCATTTTGACCAGGTAGCGATACAACCATCAGCAATGGAGAGGTTAGACACAACTGTTCCGTTTTTCTTAATTTGAGTCATGTGTCCGGAGGCATCGTATGTGTATGTTCTGACATCACCCCACTCGTCCACCATCGTAGCGACATACCCGTTGCTTCCAAGCACCAGTTCATAGGTGTTATAACCGGTGATAATGATGGAATCGCCGTTATAACGGAAGTTCCATTGTTTGGTTTCTTCACGATACACGTTGGTCAGATCACCATCTTCGTCATAGGTATACGTCCATGTATCCCAATCATCAGCAAATGTGGCAATCCGCACCTTCAAGGCCTCTTCTTCAGGATCATCGTCTTCTTTATTACAAGCCACAAAACAGGTAGCTACTAAAGCCACAGCTAACAAAGCAAAAAGATTTTTTTTCATAGTAATAATTAATTAAGATTAATAACGCGTGATATTATCATTTATTTAATTTCCTCCGGAAACTATAATGAGTGACAGACCAGCAATAAAAAAGCAAAACATGATAGTCAGTAAACCATTTACCAGTTTGCCGGAACCGTTGAATTCTTTCCAGATAAAGACTCCCCAAACGGCCGCAATCATTGGCGCCCCCTGACCAAGAGCATAGGAAATGGCAGCACCAGCCTGCCCTGAAGCGATGTAGCTAAAAGCCGTACCAAGGCACCAGATGCTACCACCCAGTATACCAACAAGATGTGTCGGAAGATTCCCCTTGAAATACGCTTTATAGGTGACTGGTGTTCCGATAAATGGTTTTTTCATAACGAGCGTGTTGAAAAGGAAATTGCTCACCAGGACACCTATCGAAAAAATAACAATCGCTGTATACGGTGTCATCATTCCAGGTGTTGGATCGTTAAAGTTTTTCAGGTCCATAGCCACAGCTACAAAACGATAGAAAAACGACATCAGCACACCGGCGATGATGGCCAGGACAATGCCTTTTTTGTTGGCAGAAGCCTTTTCGGCACTCTTTTGCATGTTGCCTGATGCAAAACCATTGCAAATAATGGCAATGACAATCATGGCCACACCTAAAAACAGAATGAACGGATTGCCTTTAGGAGCAACCAGATAGGTATTGATGACGCCCAGAGCCAAAGCCAGGCCAACACCCAGGGGAAAAGCCACGGACAATCCGGCCAGCGAAATGGATGCCGACAATAAAATGTTGGAAGCATTGAATACGATGCCGCCCAGTATGACACTACCGACAAACTTCCATTCGACTTGTTGAATATCCTGCAGGAAAGGTCGTCCTTGTGAGCCTATACTGCCCATGGTGAAAGCCAGCAACAGACTGAACAGTACCATACCGATAACATAATCCCAATAAAAAAGCTCATACCGCCAGCTTTTAGCGGCCAGTTTCTGAGTATTTCCCCAGGAACCCCAGCACAGCATCGTGACAAAACAAAAGACTACGGCCAGAAAATAACTGTTTACAACGAACATAGTATTAATTTTTAAGATTGGTTGTTAAAGATGATTTCACTTGTTGTAGTCCTGACAAAAAGGACTGAAAAGAATCCAGACCATTTCTTACCCGGTATTCATGGGTTACGGAATTGGTCCTACATGACAGATAAAGTACATTCGCTCCTTTGTAGTACGTGCCCTGATCGGTCATGTCTATGTAATAACCTGTTTCCTGAGAGGGTGTAACGGTCGTTTGATCTAATGCAGCATCAAACAGGAACAAGAAAGCCATGGGTGACCCTGAACCTGTGGTTGCGTCAAACAGCCATTTTCCCCCCTGGCCGGTTCCCAGTCCGATGCGTTTCGCTGCACTACCTCCTGTCCGGTACACCGCCTCTGCCGTTAACGCCCATTCCATAAATGGTTTATCAGATAGCAACGTTTGATTGACAGCAATCAAGACAAAAGGGACTGCCGTCTGAACATCGTCCAACAACGACATCACCGCCTGTTCTTCGGGTACTGTCCAGCCATCGTGAGCCAGATAAAGTACGGGATATGTATCGGCCACCATCGGATCATACCCTGCAGGCAGAAAGACAGAAGCCTCTGCCCCATCTATAACCCTGCGTTCATACGTGGCAGAGAAGGTGTTTCCAACAATCAGGGTATCCTCGTCAGAATAAGTGATATCATTGAAACAATGTTCAATAAATGGCAAGACGTCTTCCATGGCTGTTCGCCAGTAAACGGACGTGTGGGCCCCGTCTCTGACACGGTATTCATGCTGAATACCCAGGTCACGCATCAGAATATGCAGTTCATCATTGCCGACCGAAAGCTGTTCTTCATCATCACCACAATCGAGGTAATAATGAATGTCTGCAAATGATGCAGCACTTGTTGCTGTAAAAAAATGGAAGGGACAAAGACTTTTATAATAATCCGTCAGACGTGCTTCTCCCAGCAATCCGGCTCCTCCGAATATACTGCCCCACTGGCTATCCCAGCCACTAGCCGACTCTGTTGTATACTGGTCATCTGTTCTGAAGGACATGCTCAAAGGCACAGCAACCGAAAAAACAGCCGGATTCATTGACGGCAGCACCATGGCACCAAAACCGCCCATCGAATACCCGACCACAGCCCTGTGTTCCCTGTCGGGTATCGTTCGGTAGGTGCTGTCTATGTATGGTACCAATTCGTCTACAAACATATCCATGTAATTGAACGAGCCGTCATACTTGTTGACATAGTAACTATTGAATCCCTGAGGCATGACATATATCATCGGCGAGATGGCCCCGGATGCTTCCAGACTGTTGATAAGACTGGAGACCTGTAAATACTGGTCATTCCAGGCATTGTTGTCGTCCCCGTAGCCATGCAGCAAATAGACAACACCATAGGAGGCAGAAGGATTCTTCACGTATTCGTCCGGCAAATAAACGGAAAACAACACGTTCCTCCCCAACACACTGCTAGGCATGGAAATATCCTGTGTATAGCGGACAAAAGTGCCGTCGTTTTCCGGCAAATCCCGTGCCTTGTCGCACGAAGAGAACAACAGGAAGATCATACATACGAGTGTTGTCAGTGAGTTCATAGGAGGATTCGTTAGCATGATTACTGTTCGGTTGAATGAATCAGGGCAACAGGTTCGGAAGAATAAACCACCAGTTCCTTTGCGTTGATTGTATAGGCTTCATGGGGATTTATCACCCTGATCATCAATTGATGAAGACCATCGTTTCCCAGATTGTACCGATGAAATATATCGTATTTCCGTTTGATATAGTCGTATGGCATCCTAAACCGTTCTACGATCCGGCCATCAATGTACGCTTCCAGTTCAGCTACATAAGGAAATTTATTACGGCATACTTGCTGCACTTCTCCCATCAGTACGACGCTGTTGCCTGTAAAAATCAGGCTGATGGAATCGCTGAATTGTTGTTTCAGTACCCGTCTCTCAACGGGAACCAGTCCCTCAAAAGATTGTTCAAACCGGACTTCACGAGGCTGCTGCGGAATAACCACCAATTGGCTGTCATTCACCTGACCACCGTTCCTGACCACCACCTCTTCAACCAGTTTTTCATTCAACCGAAAGAGGGTATTCAGCGAAAGAGCCGTGTAAGGGAACTTGATATCCACCACCTTTTCAAGCCCTTTCTTCCAATAGGGCGGTATGGCTCCATAGCCTTTTATGACACCTAAAATACCAGCAGCCGAGGCCGGATTACAATCAGAGTCCTGACCACAACGGGTGGAGATGTCCATGGTTCTGAAAAAATCACCCTCTCCATACAACAAGCCGATAATCACATAGGCAGAATTGATGGTAGCATCAATGTTGAATCCATTAAAAACGCCCTCCGGACATCCGATGTCAAAGCCATACCTCTTTTCAATCTCAAACCAACAGGCTTGCCAGTCATCGGGAAACTGCTTCCAAAGACGAATGACATCTTCCATACACCGACGGTATTTGCTCTGAGGCGGTATGGTTTTCAGGGCTTCCTGCACAATGAACGGAATATCGTCCGACAGAAAAGCCAGTGTGTACATGGTACCCAGATAAACCCCGCCATACCAGCCATCCCCATAGTTCATGATGTGACCGATACTGTCGCAAAAAACGGAAGCCGTATTGGGCATGCCAGGACAGATCATGCCGATAAAATCGGCCTCAATCTGAAAATCGATGTCATCAGCATGCGGATTGTTCATCCAATGTCCTGATGCCGGTGGCATCAATCCATGGAGAATATTATAACGAGCTGCTTGATTGGCATGCCATAATTTATAATCCGCATTTGCGAAATCGAGGGCATAACGGCTTACCGGAGCATCAAGCCCTTCCCTGACCATGGTTTCCACGAAGGTCAGATCCATATAGACATCATCATACAGCCCTGGGTCTTCCCTAAAAGTATCCCAGGCATAGTCATCATACCAGGTGATAGGCACCTGGTCATTGATAATGCCACCTTTGTATTTAAATTCTGTCGGGCCTCCATAGGTACATCCGATAGTTTGTCCGGCCCAGCCACCTTTTATTTTATCTTGCAGGACAGCCCGTTTTATGGCAACTGGCTTGTCATAACTGAATGCAGCCACGTTGTTCAGAAATGAGGACAAGATCAACGATATACCTCCCAAAAGTATGGTTTGTACTTTCATGACTGGCTTTTTACGGGTTGAAATAATACGATGCTGGTTCGTTCGCGGAATAATAGATAATGTCATTGATCCGCAACAGATATTCGTCGTGTGGATTCAGCCATTTCAGTTTAACCTGATGCAAACCCTCCGGCAATAAGTATTTCCAAGCCGGTTCAAGCTTACGTGCCGTGTTTTTCATCGGCATCACAGATACCTGATCCAGTTGGCCATCTATCCAGATTTCAATCTGCGCCACATAAGGATCGTTGGGTTCAGCCAATCCAAAGACTTCAGAGCCGATATGACGGGTAGAAACCCTGGCCGCATAATCAGCCGTGATGCTTCGTGTACAAACCAGATTTCCCCATATAATGAACCCGTTGCCATTAAAGTCGAAGGTATATTCATCCGACATCCAGTTATCCTTACGATCCCTGTACACCGGATGCATGCCACCAAAATTTTGTTCCAGCGGCAACACGCTGACCGGTTTCAGGGGAATCACCACCTGACCATCGGTCACGCGGCCTCCGGCCCTTTCTATCATTTCCAAAGCATGCTTGTAACTATACTGAGTACCTTTAGCCAGCGATACATTCGTTCCTTCAAAGTACAGCGATTCAATGGACCTGACCGGATCCACCCATGCTGCCGGAATCCGGCTGAATCCATACATGACGCCCAGAACACCGCCTACCGTGGCGGGATTGCAGTCAGAATCCTGACCACAACGGGTGGCAATTTCGATGGAGGTTGAAAAATTGCCTTTACCGTATAATAAGCCCATTGCCACGTAGGCGGCGTTAATTTTGGCATCAATGTTGAAACTCAGAAAAACACCCTTAGGACAACCCACATCCTTATTCCATTTCTTATGCATCTCGAACCAGCAACGTTCCCAGTCATCGGGATATTGCCGGTAAAGCTTACGCACGTCATCGATGCACTGATAGAACTGGCTTTCGGCTGGTATGGCTTCCAGTGCCCTATCAACCAGCACCGAAGGATCATGGCAAATAAACGCCATAGCATAAAGACCGGCCACGAAAACACCACCGTAGAAACCATCACCACTGTTCATGATATGTCCTACCTTATCGGCAACCTGTATGGCTTCAGGCAACAAGCCCGGTGCCATCAGACCAATAAAGTCCGCTTCAATCTGAAAATCCAGGTCATCCGCATGCGGATTGTTCAGCCAATGGCCTGAAGCCGGCGGCATGATTCCCCTGCGTATGTTATAACGGCTGGCCTGGTTGGCATGAGCCAAGTGATATCCGGCAAAGGCAAACCGCCTGGCTAACGTGTCTACCGGACAGTCAAGCCCTTCTTTTTCAAATGTCTCAACAAAAGTCAGGTCATTATAGATGTCATCAAACAAGCCCGGTTTTTTATGCCACCAATAAGAGACATAATCCCTGGACCAAGCAATGGGCTGATAAGCCTGGATGGTCGTCCCTGTGAACTTGAATTCAGTCGGTGCGCCATATACCACCCCAATGGTCTGTCCAGCCCAGCCTCCTCTGATCTTGTCATACAAGATTTCCCTGGACAATGTCACCTGAGCCACCTGAGCCTGAACAATCGTGCCAGCGAACGTCAGTAAAAGGCTCATGCCTGTCAGTATCTTCTTACTCTTCATGCCGTCATTTTATTTCGTAAACACTAACTTCCGTTACCGAAGTGAAAGCAGAAACCTGCCTGGTATATTTATGCCAGTGATCCTGCACACCGGTTGTTCCGAGGACACGGATACCATGGGTCTTGACCGGGGCAAACTCAAAAACGAATTCCACAAAATGAGGCTGGTAAAAGACCGTATCCGTTTCAGGAAAAGAGGGTGTGCTCGTGAAAGGGCCTACATCCTTCCAGTTCCCCTCCTTGTCCAGGTACTGAATAGTGACGGAACTGAGCCAGCCGCCGAATTCTTCCATGCATCCGTAATGAAACGCAACACGGTTTATGGTCCGTCGGTTTTTCCATCCATAGCCAAAATAATCGGTCTTGGAACTATTTGACCTGGAAGCCAGGGAATAAAATACTGATCCTTCCCCCTGAAGCTTGCCGTCATTGATGACCGACACATCTCCGGCATACATAGGTTTAGCAAACGTGATCCAGCAGGAATCCAGCACAGCCTTGTTCAACTCACGGACATTGGCGTAAATAGTATCGGCCTGCGGTGCAATGTTCCTGGTACGAACCAATAACTCGAACGATTGCTCAACTGTTTTCAGACCATCGTTCAAGGATAACACAATGGGATATTTACCCGGTTTCAGGGGCGTTCCGGTCAAACGGCCGTTTTGAAAAATCAATCCTTTCGGAATAATGCCTTGTTTCAATGTCCAGGAATACTGTTCGTTGGTCGGGCAACTGAAGGTATAGTCGACAGGCTGGCTGACTTCCAGTCTGGGCATCGGCCCGATACAAAATTCAACCGGGGGGTGGTATTCAGCTGCTGTATTGATCAGTACGTATTGCCGGCCATCCTCTTCGACCAACCGGCCCCCATTTTCACAGATCACCTTCAAGGCCACCGCCAGCGTCCGGTCAATCATGTCTTCGATGGAAGCATCCGGCATGTCGTATCGGGTAATGTTAATGTAGCGGTCATTAAAGGGCTTTTTCCAGCTTTCAAACGGCATGGACAACGACCACGGAACAGCCTTTCCCCCCTGAATGATACCCAGAATACCATTACACGTAGCAGTTTGGTTGTCACAATCAAAACCAAGCGCACAGCCGATATCAAGTGTTTTCTGCATGTCACCCTTGCCGTATAACAAAGACAGGATTCCACAGGCACCGTTCAGGTTGGCATTCCAGATAGTCTTTGTCATCTCCGGTTCATTCACGTAATACGCGTCTGCCATGGCCTTCCTCGCCGCCTTCCAGTCATCCGGATACCGGTCGTAAAGTGCCAGCATTTCTCTGACGGTATTGGCATACCGGTCACCTTCCGGCAGATAGTTCAGACCATTCTCAACTAATGTACGAATGTCACTTTCAAAGAAAGCATCCGCATACATAGCTCCGTAATGAACCGTCGGTGAGACCGCCCAGGAATCACTGGTGATCCTGGCCGCCCAATCCGATTTGGCAGTAGCGTAGTTCAACATGCCTGGTGCTGTATAACTCCAGATTTCATTGATCAACTGAGGGTCAATCTGAAACCAGTGCGGATTAATCTCTTTTTTTCCGGTAAAGGGGGGGGTAAACCCGTGATGCATCAAACCAAGCGCAGCACGATTGGCCAGCCAGACACGGTCACGGATGTGGTACATCCAGCCTTCCCGAATCTGTTCATAGGTCGGTGTGACACCATATTTTTCCATCATCAGAAGATACAAATATTCCACATCCGTATCATCATCTGAAAAGGCACCGTCAACCGTTTTCATTTTAGTCAGGCTTTTCGTATAGTCGTAAGGCCAGGTTTCGGGTCCCGGATGGTCGACAAACTTATTTTCATAGGCCAGTCCGTAAATGTTCCCGACCATCTGGCCAAGCCAGGCACCAGCTATTTTGTCGCGCAACGTATCACAGGCTATTTTTTTATACGTCTGTCCGCTGACAAGGCCGCTCATGGTGACCATCAGAACAAGGGTGGCAATAATTGATCGTCCAGGTGTCATTCTTTGTTTATGGTATAATAATCAACTTGTTACTAAGGATTTTGAACCAGGTTCGGATTGGCGTTCAGTACCTCTGTCGGAATAGGATACAACTTGACCGTTGAGCCTTTGACCGGTTTCGCCCACCAGGCATCCTGGAATTTGCCGAACCGGATCAAATCCTGTCGACGACAACCCTCCCAGGCGAACTCACGGCCACGTTCGGCCAGTAATTCATCAAGCGTCAGTTCTGTGGCTGTATAGGGTGTCAGACCGGCACGTGTACGGATCTTTTGGAAATCAGCCAGCTCAACAGCTTCATCTGTTCTGCCCTGACGGACAAGTGCTTCCACATACATCATAACCACATCAGCATACCGGAAGAGTACGAAATCATTATCCATGCTGACCTGATCGCTGGAGAGTGCGCCATCTGTCTGGTAAGCCCACTTACAAAGCCGTGCACCATCGTATTTGTCGCGGCCTGAAGAAAATTTTGCTGCATCAAACACGGGTGAAAAAATGACGCTGTCCATGATATCACCATTCAAATCGTATTGCTGACCATACAGCCAGGTATCTTTGCAACGGGTATCCGTTGAATCATACAATTGGAAAAAATCAGGTTGGCAAACAAATCCGTCCCAAGGCGAAGTGGGAATATTGAACGTCGCACAGGAAACCGGATGCAGTGTCAGCATATATATGATGAAGGCATTGTGGTCAGATTCCGTATACACAGTACTGTAAACAATGGAGAAAATGTTTTCTTTTGAACCCTCGTTGTCTACGGAAAAATTGGTTGCATACTCATCTTCAATCTCATAGTGGCCGGCCGTGATGATTGCCTGACAGGCACCCTCAGCCTCTTCCCACATAGGAGTGCCTATCCATTCTTCGGCATTCAGATACATTTTTGCCAGTAAAGCATAAGCCATTCCCCGGGTGACACGGCCGTAATTTTCGGTTGTGGGCTCTTCATCCAGCAAATCTATGTTATCCTCAATTTCATTGACAATGAAATCAAACAGGAAAGCCCTGTCTTTTTGTTCAGGATAAGAGGTATCCGTGTAATCAATGGAGTACGGAAGATTGCCCCAGCCATCCAGGGCACAGTAATAATAAAAAGCTCTCAGGACTTTCAGCTCAGCCAGAATCTTGTCCTTGCCCTCAAACTCAATTTTTGAAAGCTGTGTTTCATAAATCACTTCGTTACAAGCAGCTATGCCATTGAAGCAAAACTCCCAGCCTTTTCGGATGAGTTTGTTTGAAGGAGAAAACGTATGGACTTGCAGTTGCTGGTATCGTTCTTCCGCCCAGGAGCCATTAGCATTCACAGGGACGGCACATTCATCGGAGACCTGCAGGTTGAGCGTCCAGAGACTCTGTTCAGTACAATAATCCTGCAGTTTGGTATACGCTCTTGCTGCATTGGCAACCAACTGTTTTTCGGTTTTGAAAAAATCCTCCATAGGTATTTCCGAATAAACCTCTTCATCCAGATTCGTGCAACCAGCCAGTATAATCGTGGCCGATACGGATATAACAATATATTTCAGGTTCATATCTCTACCCTCCTCATTTTAATGTGATACTTACTCCGATAGTGCCGATGGCCGTTCTTGGATAGTAGCTGGTGCTTTCAATACCGGGAGCCAGTCCTGATAAGCTGACCTCGGGATCGACGCCACTATAACCGGTTAGGCAAAAGACATTTTGTGCCGACAGGTAAAAACGGGCTTTCTGAATAAAGGCCGATGTAAATTTCAGGTTATACCCCAGCGTGATATTGTCCAGTTTGACATAACTGGCATCTTCCAGGTATTTGGATGAATAAACTACCCCACCCGTGTAACTGGCATCATCCAGCCAGGAGGACAATATATTTTTTAAGCCCAGATTGGTCAGGTTTTCATACTGGGCAGCATAGGTATTGAAAACCTTTCCACCGATGGACGACCGGAGCGAAAAATTCAAATCCCAGTTCTTATAGTTGAAGGAATTGGTCCAACCAACTGTCAGAACCGGATAGGCACAACCGATTTTTTCCCAGGAAGACTCAGCTACACTGCCACCAATGGAATTCTTATAGATGTCATTCCCGTCTTCATCGGTTCCCAGCCAGACCGGTCCGTAAAACGTGCCCAGGCTTTCACCTTCTATCAGCCGTTGAGAATACGCGGCAACAGGACTGTTCAGCCATCCCACCTTGTAAACGCCATTTGAAAATTCCTCGTTGGTAAACTTGATCAGCTTATTGGAATTATGAGCAAACGTGAGGGTCGAATTCCAGCCAAACAAAGGCTGTTTGATAAGAACACCATTTACAGTCAGTTCCACACCCGTGTTGCGAATTTTTCCGACGTTGGTAAACAGTTCGTCATACACGTAAGGAGGAGTCGGTACTGTATACGTATACAACAGGTTGGTCGTGTTGCGGTAATAATAATCCAGCGTTCCGCTCAGGCGATTGTTCAGCAGCGAAAAATCAACACCGGCATTCCATTCGGATTTCTTTTCCCAGGCCAGATCCGGATTGGCGTTACTGGCCGGAGCATACGTGTTGATCCATTCCCCGTTGTAATAGAACATCCCGCTGGTTTTCATCAGCATCAGGGATTGGTAATTGGAAAAGTCCTGGTTGCCGGTCACCCCGTAACCTGTCCTGATCTTCAATTCATTTACCCAATAAATATCCTGCATGAACGATTCGCGGTTCATTCGCCAGCCAAGGCTGACTGCCGGAAACCAACCCCATTTGTTGTCGGCTCCGAAGCGGCTGGAACCATCCCTTCTTAATGATAAAGAAGAGAGGTATTTTTCATCGTAATTGTATATGACACGACCGAAAAATCCAATGTACGTATTTGATTCCTTGTAGGAATCCATTGAGGCCATACCTTCCTGCAGCGCACTGCCGGCACTGATGTTGTTCGTCAGCCAGTCATCCGTGTCGAAGCCGTAATTGGACATGCTGCTGCTCTGCGCCATTTCCTTTTCATAGGCGTAGCCCAGTACCGATTGAATGGCATGTTTGTTAATCGATTTGGTATAATTGAGTGTAGTCTCGTACTGAATATCGGTAGCGTATTCGTTAGAGATGCTGGCCACCCCTCCCTGACCAATGACACTTGGATAATACTGTGTCATATAATCCCTTGATTCATAGTGTTGTTGAGTGTATGACACAAAATGATCCCATTTCAAACCTTCTATTTTCAATACGTTCAAGGTTGCCCTACCATTGACGCCGTAATCATCCACATTATTTTCCACGTCTCTTTCATAGATCATGGCAACTGGATTATAATAGGCCATCTCCGTAATGCGCTGATAACCACCTGATTCTTCATTGCTGGCATCGTATACTGGTTCCGTCGGATTGTGATAAAACGCCTGCTCAAAGGCTGAATAATTAGCCGGATGATATACCCGTTTCGAAAAATAGGCGTTGTAATCCAACGTCAGCCAACCGTTCAACGCTTTTTGATGTATATTACTCTTGAACAGGTATTTGTTAGCATCGTTCTTCAGTTGCAGACCTTGATTTTGTTCAATATTCAGCACGGTACGGTGAGAAAAATTATCGGTGCCTCCGGAAAAGGCAAGGCTGTGCTTATAACTGAAAGGATTAGAACGGGTAATCTCATCAAACCAGTCGGTACTGGCCTCGTATATGTTCCCGACCCTGGCTGGAGCATACGTGTTGATGACATAGCGAAACTCATCGGCTGTCAACGGCACGGCACGACGCGTAACAGCCTGCACACTGAACTGCCCGTCGTACTCTATTTGAGTATTGCCTGAACTGGCTCTTTTGGTCGTTATGATGATGACGCCATTAGTACCTCTGGTTCCGTATATGGCAGCCGCCGAACCGTCCTTGAGCACGTCGATGGTCTCAACTTCCTGAAAATTGATGTTCCGGACGTCAGCAGCAACCACTCCGTCAATAATAATCAAGGGCCCCTGACCAGCCGATAGCGTGTTGGCACCCCGCAACAAGATTTCATAACTGGCATTCGGATCTCCGCCATCAGGATTGGAGATAGTCAATCCTGCCACTTTACCTTGCAGCAGTCCCATGGCATTAGTAAAAGAGCCCTGGTTAAAATCGTCCCGTTTCAGATTGACCACTGATCCGGTCACTTCTTTTTTTGTTGTCTTACCATAACCGATTACCACCACATCGTTCAATCCTGTTGTCGATTCCTCCAACTGAACATCAATACGCGTGTTGCTGCCAACAGGTATTTCCTTTGGTTCAAATCCGATGTAAGAATAGACCAGGACGCTTTCAGGCCCTTTGATTGTAACGGTGTATTGACCGTTCACATCGGTTATTGCACCTGATTTTGTACCTTTCAGTTGAACCGTCACACCAATGAGCAATTCGCCTGACCGATCGCTTACAACACCGCTCACCACTTGACTTTGGGCAGCGACACCGGCACTGGCCAGCAAGGCTGTAATGGTAAGCAATACTATCAGAAAACATTTTTTCGTGTTTATCATTACTGTATTCATACTATAATATCCATTAAATTAAGGTAGTTGCACGCCGCATGCCTAAATTATACCACGCTTGGGTGCTTTTACAAGCATGCTCGTTTCATAAATAGTATGATTTAAGCATGTTTAACTGGTTCTAAACCCTCAATTCCTTTCTGTAAGGAATTGAGGATTGCGCCCCCATGCGGGTAACCGTCACTGAAGAGGCCTTACAGGCAAATTCAACGGCCTCTTTAATTGTCATGCCTTCTGACAAGGCCACACATATTGCCCCGCAAAAGGTGTCACCTGCAGCGGTCGTATCAATCGCTTCTACTTTCCGGGCCATCACTTCCGTATATACATCGCCATTCTTTATCAGGGCTCCCATCGATCCCAGAGTGACCACCACCACATCAACGCCTTTTTGGCTGATGACATCGGCGGCTTTTCTGGCTGTTTGCCAGTCAGACACGCTGATACCCGACAAAATCTCCGCTTCCGTTTTGTTCGGAATGATCATGTACAGGCAGGATAACAACTCATTGGGTATAGATCGTGCCGGCGCAGGATTCAGGATGACTTTGACATCATGGGCTGAAGCCATCCTGGCTACATACTCCACAATTTCAATAGGCGTTTCCAGCTGCATCAGCACGATATCTGCAGTAATAATTGCCTCTCTGGCTTTTTCTATGTCCGATGTGTTCAAGGAGGCGTTGGCTCCTGAAGCCACCACGATGCAATTCTCCCCGTTTGAATCTACTGTAATCAGGGCTACTCCTGATGGTAGATTCTCGTCATTGAACGTATAATCGGTGTTGACGCCTTCGTTGGTATATAATTCCACAGACTGCCGTCCGAAAAGATCATTGCCTGTCTTGCAGATAAATGTGACATCCCCCCCTAGCCGGGCTACGGCAACAGCCTGATTGGCTCCTTTTCCTCCAGGATTCATCAAAAACGTTCCTCCCAGAATGGTCTCACCAGGAACAGGTAAACGCTCTGCTTTGACAACCATGTCCGTATTACAACTTCCGACAACAACAATTTTTCTATGGTTCATTAGTTAAAGGTATTATTTATTTGTTTCAGCTATCAAGAATAAAAGTATTCTTGTAAAACTGAAATAAAAATACAATCTTTGTTTGTAAATATATTTACAAAATTAATCTGACTAATCATTATATGTTATATACTACTAATATACAATATATTACATGATTATAATCTTTCATTTTTATATTTTTACAACATACTATCCACTATCAGGCAGCAGTATACTATGGCAAAAGCAATATCCCTGATCTGGCTTGTCAAATCACTGACAAAAAATGAGAAGAAACTATTTAGTTTGCTTTCCGGATCCAATAAGAATGAACGGGTGGATAAGGATTATGTTATCTTATTCAAGATTATTGAAAAGAAAAAAAACGCAACCATCGAATCCATCGCTCTCGAATACCAGAAAAAATGCCCCCATTCTTCCTTCCATACCACCGTCAGTTATTTGTTTGACACACTCGTCTCGACCATCGCTTATACCCACAGGGAAAGCAATCCTGAAATCAGACTGCTAAACAAGCTGATCAAGGCACGCATTCTGTTTGAAAAAAGCATTTATGATGATTGTTTTACGTTGATACAAGAGGTAAAGGCTGAAGCCGCCTTGCTGGAAAACAATTATGTGTTACTGATGGCCAAGCGCATGGAACTTGATTTCAGAGTAGCCCTGGAATTTTCAGACATCAATGAAAAAGAGATGCTGGCCATGCAGGTCGGTATCAGCGAATCCATCAAAACCATACGCATCCTGAATGAACAGTCGTCCCTGTATGAACTGTTAAAATACCGTATCGAACACAAAGGCATGGTGCGCTCATCCAAACAAAAGAACGAATTGAACGACTTGGTGGTGAGCGAATTAAGCATCCTTTCGAGGTCAGGGTCCGAGACAAGCCAAATAAAAAAGACACATCGGTTATTTCAGTCTTATTACTTGTTATGCGTCGGCGATTTCCATTCGGCCATCAACTCGTTTAGCGAATTGATGACCCTGCTGGATAACAACAGGCAACTCTGGAATGATTCTCCTTCTGATTATTTGTTGACAACGGAAGGGATATTGAAAAGCCTTCGTTCAACCAGAAACTTTGACGGCATGAAGCTGTTTGTCAATAAACTTAAACAACTTGACACCAGTAGCTTTCCACTTCATTTTCAGATGGAGGTTCGTTGTGTCACCTTTTTATATACACTTTCCCTGTTATTGGAAACCGGGCAATTCCAGGAAGCTTTCAATGAAATGGACCAGCATAAGGAAAGTCTGCTTGACAAATCACATCAGTTGGGATTCAACCGGCAAGTAGAATTAGCACTGTACACCGCCATCGTTTACTTTGTACAGAACGACTACGCCAAAGCGCTCAAACAAGTCAGCTACGCCACGTACAGCAACAAAAGCCTTAAATCTATTCCAATCTATAAAATCATACGCCTGCTGAAATTGATCATCCATTACGAAAAGGACGATGTCGATTACATACTCTCCGAAGGCCGGTCCATTCAGCGATCATTAAGCCGGGAAATTAAAAACTACAAGATTGAGCCTTTAATCTTCAAGGTCATCAATCAGGATTTGCCACGGATGGACAAAGCCAGAAGGGAAAAAAGCTGGGTCAGGTTGCAACCGGAAATTGAAACCATACGTCGTGACAAATACGAAATGCAGTTGCTTCGTTCGTTCGATTTTGCAGCGTGGATTGAATCAAAGCTGACAGGAATGTCTCTTTCGGACATCCTCAAAAGACAGGCGGTACAATTCTGAAAAAATACATCGGAAGAATTTCACCCCATAATAGACACATTCATCCCTGAGAAGCACATTTAGCCCCCAGAGACACCTTGAAGTCCCTTTGATTTGCTGAGGTTTTGTCCAGCCTGTTATTTTGCAGAAAAAAATCAAAACAACATGAGCCGTCTCTACAGCGTCATCACCGGAACCGGTAGTTATATTCCGACGATTCCCGTCAGGAATGAAGCATTTCTCTCCAACGCGTTTTTTGATTCGAACGGCGAAAAGCTGGACAAACCGAATCAGGAAATCATTGAAAAGTTTCAGGACATCACGACTATTACGGAACGGAAATATGTGCCGGATAACCTGACCACATCAGACATAGCGACACTGGCAGCCAAAGAAGCCCTTCTGTCCTCCGGTACGGACAAGGAAACACTGGATTACATCATTGTGGCACACAACTTCGGCGATACCCGGTCCGATAACCGGAAACCAGACTTTGTACCTTGCCTGGCTGCACGGGTCAAAAACAAACTGGGCATACAAAATCCGGAGACGGTGGCTTATGATGTGACGTTCGGCTGTCCTGGTTGGTTACAGGCTGTGATCCAGGCCGATTATTACATCAAATCGGGTGATACGAAAAAGGTGATGGTCATCGGAGCCGAAGTACTTTCCAGGGTCAGCGACCCGCATGATAGAGACAGTATGATCTACGCCGATGGAGCGGGTGCTGTCATTCTCGAAGGCAAGGAAAGCGACACGCCCATCGGTATCCTGGCACACAAAACCAGATCCGACTCCTTTGCCTATTCAAATATGCTGCACATGGGATATTCCAACAATCCGGACTACAAGAAAAAGAACGATTTGTTTCTGAAGATGAATGGCCGTAAACTGTACCAATACGCTCTTGAGAAAGTGCCTCAGGCCATCAAAAGTTGCCTGGATAGTTGTCAGTTATGCCTGGACGACATCAAGAAAGTGCTGATCCATCAGGCTAACGGTAAAATGGATGAGGCTATCCTGAAACGGCTTTTCTTTCTTTACGGTCAAAACAACATTCCGGAAAATGTCATGCCCATGACCATAGCCTCGTTGGGCAACTCCTCCGTCGCTACCCTTCCGACTCTTCTGGATTTGATCCTGAAAAAGAAACTGGCAGGTCAGGAAATAAATCATGGCGATACGGTGCTGTTTTCTTCCGTTGGAGCCGGAATGAGTATCAATGCATTGGTATACAAAATGGCATAAAAAGGTAAACAAAACACCTCGTTTCATTGTTGTTATATTATAATGACTACAACTAAGGGATCTTTAAAAATCGTAGGAGGGACCGGACCATGAAACGAAACCATTATGTGATAACCATCAGCCGTCAGTTGGGAAGCGGTGGCGGATACATCGGTCAGCAGCTGGCAAAGCGGCTGGCTATTTTTTATGCTGACCGCGAAATTATCAGCGAGGCTGCCAAAAAGCTGAGGATCAAGGAAGACGAAGTGGAATCGCGCGATGAGAAAGCCTTGTTCTGGCGTTCGCTCATCGAATCGTATGCTATGAATACAGACAATTACCTGCCTACACAAATCGTCGCCCCGATCGACAGGGAACTGTACGAGGCTGAAACTGACATCATCGAGCGTATCGCCGGAGAGCGATCGGCCGTCATCATCGGCCGTTGCAGCGGCTATATCCTGCGTGAACATCCCAATCACATTCGCCTGTACTTGTATGCCAGTGAAGCCTTCAGGATAGCCCGTGTCCAATTTCTATACAAGGTCACCGAAGATGAAGCCCGTAAAATGATGGTTCGAAGCGACAAAGAAAGAGGCCGCTACAACAAAAAGTACGCGGGCATGAATTGGACAGATTTACGGCAATACGATTTATGCATCGATACCAGCAAGCTTGGCCTTGAAAAAACAACCAGCTGGATTATGCAGTACCTGGCGGAAAGGGGTATCAAATAAATCAGACCGAAAATACACTATTGATTTGAAAGTTTTTGAATTAATACAATTAATCACTACTTTTGTTTCGTATTTTTACGAAATACAAAATCATAGTATCAAAACAACCCGATAATAATCCCTAAGCACTTGAAGAAGAAACAGTTCTACACAGACAACCAGGAGAAGATGGCCAGATACGCCAAAGCCCTGGCTCACCCCGCCCGTATTTTCATCATGGATTACCTGGTCAACAACCTGGACAAATGCTGCTATAGCGGCGACATGGCTGAGGAATTGCCCATCGCCCGTTCCACCCTTTCGGAACACCTGAACGAACTAAAACGTGCCGGCCTGATACAGGGAGCAATCAACCCGCCTTACATCAACTATTGCATCAACCATTGCAGTTGGGATGAAGCCAAAGGGTTGATGAATGATTTTTTTAAACGGCAGCCATCACTGACGCCTTCATCCCGTTGTAAAACCAGCAAAGATTGACAATTACACTATGCCTGCTCCAGGCATCCAGGCAGAATCTAATGCTGGTACGCGGGTATATATTACCTTGAATGAAAAATATGAAGGATATAAAAATAATAGGCACCGGATGCCCTAAATGCCGGACACTTGACAAACTGGTCAGGAACGTTGTAAGTCAACAAGGCATTGACGCCACTGTCACCAAGGTGGAAGACATTCTGGAAATCATGCAATATAACATCCTGTCACTTCCGGCATTGGTTGTTGACGGAAAGGTAATGATCAAGGGCTATGTCCCAACGATTGAAGAAATAAGAAAAGCATTGGAAAAATAATACAAAAAAACATGAAACAATTACTGGTATTCGCTATTACTCTCATCATGATGATTGGCAGCAATTCATGCAACGCGGCTCAGGGTAAAAAGGAGCAAGCAGTCAAGGCTGTCACGACAGAAAAAGTAGCTGTCTATTATTTTCATTTTACCCGTCGGTGTATTACCTGTAACGCCGTTGAGGCCGAGTCAAAAAAGGCTATCGAGGGTCTGTATCCCGAACTCATTAAAAAAGGAAAAATCACGTTCAGCAGCATCAATCTTGATGAAGAGAGCAGCAAACCGATTGCTAATCAATTAGGTATCGAGGGGCAATGTTTGCTGATCATAAATGGCGAAGCGAAGATCGACCTGACCTCTCAGGGTTTCATGTATGCCAGAAGCAATCCCGGAAAGCTTAAAGCGGAAATCCGGAAAGTTATTGATCCGTTGATTAAAAAGTAGTCCATACATCATGGAATTCTTGCAGAACATACTGGATAATTCCCAATATGCCTTTCTAACAGCAATAGTGTTGGGACTGATGACAGCCATCAGTCCGTGTCCGTTGGCAACCAACATCACGGCCATCGGTTTTATCAGCCGTGATATCGAAAATCACAGGCGGGTATTCATCAACGGGCTTGTTTACACGCTGGGGCGAGTCATCAGTTATACCGGATTAGCCTTGATACTCTTTTTCGGTGCCAGCAAGATGGATGTTTCCCTTTTGTTTCAAGGCTGGGGCGAAAAGGTACTGGGACCTTTGCTCATCATCATTGGGTTGTTGATGCTTGATGTTATTAAACTACCTTTTCGGGGACTGTCAAAGCTGACTTCTAAAATCGGAGAAAAAAGCACCGGCAGTTACTGGAGTTCGCTGTTACTCGGTATGGTTTTCGCACTCGCATTTTGTCCGTATAGTGGTGTATTGTATTTTGTCATGCTGATTCCGTTGACTATTTCCAGCACCAGTGGTCTGTATTTGCCCGTTCTTTTTGCCATTGCAACGGCATTACCGGTCATTGTTTTTGCCTGGTTGCTGGCTTTCGCGGTTGGAGGTGTGGGAAGACTGTACAAGCACATCAAGACATTTGAATCGTGGTTCAGACGAATTGTCGCGGTGCTGTTTATCGGTGTGGGTATTTATTATATACTGTTGTTATTCTAGAAAAGATGAAACGAGCATGCTTGTAAAAGCACCCAAGCGTGGTATAATTTGGGCATGCGGCGTTCCATCTGGCCTTAAACAAAAAATATTATCAGATGAAATCAATTGAAATTTTCGATCCGGCCATGTGTTGTCCTACCGGTCTGTGTGGCCCGAATATCAGTCCTGAGTTAATGAGGATTGCTGCTGCTGTTGAAGTATTGAAAAGAAAAGGTATCCAGATTGAGCGGCACAATCTCCGTGATGAACCTCAACGCTATATTTCCAACAAAGTGGTTAATGACTATTTGCAAAAAAAAGGCGCTGAAGGTTTGCCGGTTACACTCGTGGATGGAGTCATTACCGTTGAAAAAGGCTACCCCACCAACAAACAGCTGAATGAATGGACTGGTGTCAATCTGGACTTTATACCTATTATGAAATGAGCATGCTTGTAAAAGCGCCCAAGCGTGGTATAATTTGGGCATGCGGCGTTCCATCTGGCCTTAGACGAAAAATATAGTAGAAGATGAAGAATTTGAACTTGTTAGCTATTGACTTTACAAAATATCTGTTTTTTACGGGCAAAGGGGGTGTAGGTAAAACATCCATCGCTTGTGCTACAGCTGTTGGTTTAGCTGATGCAGGGAAAAAAATCCTGCTTATCAGCACCGACCCTGCATCCAATCTTCAGGATGTCTTTAACCAAAAAATAAACGGGCAAGGTCTGCCCGTGATCGAAGTTCCGAATTTGACCGTGGTAAATATCAACCCGGAGGAATCAGCAGCTACCTACCGTGAACAGGTGATTGGACCGTATCGTGGAAAACTGCCTGTAAGTGTTATTTCACAGATGGAGGAACAGCTGTCAGGTTCGTGTACCGTTGAAATTGCAGCGTTTAATGAGTTTTCTGATTTCCTAACGGATACAGGAAAACAGAAAGAGTTTGACCATATCATCTTTGATACAGCACCCACGGGGCATACCTTACGCATGTTGCAACTACCTTCAGCCTGGAGTACCTTTATCAGCGAAAGTACACACGGAGCTTCCTGCCTGGGTCAGTTGTCTGGTCTGGAAAAACGTAAGGACATTTACAAACAGGCTGTAGAAAACTTATCAGATGGAAATTCAACCACGCTGATGCTGGTAAGCAGACCTGAAATTGCACCGTTGAAAGAGGCTGCACGCTCATCGCGGGAACTGCAACTGCTTGGCATCAGGAACCAGGTGCTTATCATCAATGGGGTTATGCAACATACTGACGAAAATGATATGGTGTCCAACTTGTTGTATGAAAGGCAGCAGGAGGCTCTTAAAGCCATGCCGGAATCATTGAAAGACTTTACATCCTATCGTGTTCCATTGCGTTCTTACAACATGTCTAATGTATCCAATATCAGACGAATGCTTACAGACGACATTCTTTCTGAGAACAAAAAACACCAGCCGATTACGAATTATAAAACGCTGGATGACTTAATTGACGACCTTTACGAATCGGGCAAACGAGTAATCTTCACCATGGGAAAAGGTGGCGTGGGCAAAACCACGATGGCAACCAAAATTGCCCTTGGACTTCACAAACGTGGAGCTAAAGTACATCTAACGACTACCGATCCTGCAAACCATATCAATTATGATTTAGTGACAGAAAAAGGCCTTTCTGTTAGCCGTATTGATGAAGCTGAAGAACTGGAAAAGTATAAGAATGAAATCAGGTCAGCTGTTGCTGAAACCATGTCCGAATCCGATAAGGAATATATTGAGGAAGATCTTCGTTCACCTTGTTCTCAGGAAGTGGCTGTTTTCAAGGCCTTTGCAAGGATAGTTGCAAAGGCCGAAAATGAAGTGGTTGTTATAGATACTGCCCCAACCGGCCATACCATACTATTACTGGATTCTACAGAAAGCTACAATAAGCAGATGGAACATACCCAGGGAGAAATTACAGAGGATGCCGTTAAAAACCTGTTGCCTCGCCTGCGTAATCAGGCCGAAACAGCGGTTGTTATCGTTACTTTACCTGAAACCACGCCTGTATTCGAGGCTGAACGTCTGCAGGAAGATTTACAGCGTGCTGGCATTAATAAAAAATGGTGGATTGTGAATGCTTGTTTTTCATTGGTCCAGACAAACAATCCGTTTCTTCAATCAAAAGCGAGCGATGAACGTGTATGGATTAACAGAGTCAATCAATTATCCGGTGGAAACACGGTGTTAGTTGAGTGGAAATAAAAATATGAAACGAGCATGCTTGTAAAAGCACCCAAGCGTGGTATAATTAGGGCATGCGGTGTTCCATCTGTCCTTAAACGAAAAATATAGTAGAAAATGAAAATCCTACTACTATGCACCGGAAACAGTTGCCGCAGCCAGATGGCACACGGTTTTCTGCAGTCGTTCGATCCGAACATCATAGTTTGTTCAGCAGGTACAAATCCTGCTTCAACAATCAGTTCAAAAGCCATTGAGGTGATGAAAGAAGTTGGCCTGGATATCTCTGGATACTACCCCAAGCAGGTTGACCAATATCTGAACGAGGCATGGGATTATGTCATTACCGTTTGTGATCATGCGAACGAAACCTGTCCGGTTTTCTCGGGAAACGTGAAACACCGTCTGCATTTAGGGTATGAAGATCCTTCCAGGGCAACCGGAACCGACGACTTCGTTTGGAGGGAATTCCGTCGGATCCGGGACAAGATAAAAGAAGATTTCTATGACCTCTATATCAAACAAATAAAACCAACTATCTGAATGCAGCACACATTGAAATTTTCCGATCGGTTTCTGACGCTGTGGATTTTTCTGGCTATGTTCATCGGTGTGTTTGCCGGGTGGCAGAGTCCCGGTATAGCTGATTTCTGGAACAGTCTTTCTGTCGGAACCACCAATATTCCGATTGCCGTGGGTCTGATCGTCATGATGTATCCTCCGCTGGCCAAGGTTAGGTACGAAGAGTTGGGCGATGTGTTCAGAAACACCCGGATTCTGGGGCTTTCATTGCTCCAGAACTGGATTATCGGGCCAATCCTGATGTTTTTATTGGCCATCATTTTCCTGAAATTCAACATCGACTACATGTACGGCCTCATCCTGATCGGACTGGCTCGTTGCATTGCCATGGTAATTGTTTGGAATGACCTTGCCAAGGGTGACCGGCAATATGCCGCCGGGTTAGTGGCCTTCAACGCGATTTTTCAGGTATTGTTCTTTTCAGTATACGCATGGTTCTTTATCGCGGTCTTACCGGGTTGGTTTGGCTTACCGGTCAACGACGCTGTGGCTCAGATTACCATCGGTGAGATTGCGAAGAGCGTCATGATCTATCTCGGGATTCCGTTTGCAGCCGGCTTCCTCTCACGCTTTATCCTACTACGGCTGAGAGGTGCCGAATGGTACAACACGAAGTTTGTCCCGAAAATTAGTCCGCTGACGCTGATAGCCCTGTTATTTACCATTATTGTCATGTTTTCCCTGAAAGGGGAATACATCGTCCGGATTCCGCTGGATGTGCTGCGCATCGCTGTCCCGCTGGTCATTTATTTTGCCATCATGTTCGTGGTCTCGTTCCTGATGAGCAAAAAAGCAGGCGCCAATTACGCGCAAGCCACGACTCTTTCGTTCACAGCTGCCAGCAACAACTTTGAGCTGGCCATCGCTGTTGCCATCGCCGTCTTCGGCATCAATTCAGGGGAAGCCTTTGCTGCCGTGATTGGTCCTTTAGTGGAAGTACCTGTGATGATCGGGCTGGTGAATGTAGCATTCTGGTTCAGAAAAAAATGGTTTCGTCTTTCAGATACTGATTGATGGTCATCACGACCTGTATCGATTTGATGTAGGGCGTGTTGGTATTTCTGCCCCGAAAGTGATTTTACTGCAAATGATGCTGTTCCCCATCTTCCCTAAACTGCACAGGCGTTTTGTGGAAAGCGGACTGAAAACATTTGGAAAAATAAGAGTGATTGGAGAAGCCAACCATGTACATAACTTCAGCTACCGTGAATTTTTTCTGAGCAAGGAGCATGGCGGCTTTTTTCATACGGATCGATTTGATATAATCGACAGGGACCATAGCTGTTAGCTGTTTAAGTTTTCGGTAGATCTGTTTGTTGTTGATCCCCGAAATGGTACAAAGGGCCGTTACGTTCAGGTCGGCATCGTCCAGGTGGTCTTCAATGATTTTGGTAATGGAAGAGAGAAATTTCTCATCGTACGATACTGCTTCAATCTCCCTGGGAGCAGTGATAGCCTCCATCCTTAGTCTGGCCTCCAGTGTCTGGTTCTTTTGAATCAGCTGATTCACCCTCGAAAGCAGGATATCCGGTTGAAAAGGTTTTGTGATATAGGCATCAATATTGAGGTGGATACTTTCCAATTCCGTTTCCTTATCATTCACTGCAGTCAACAAGATGATGGGGACAGTCGAAGTTGGTACATTTTTCCGGATGGATTGGCACATTTCCAGTCCATCCATTACGGGCATCATGATATCGGAAATGATCAGATCGGGTTTGTGTTCAAGACAAAGCTCCAATCCGGTTTTTCCGTCCGCGGCAAGAAGGCACCGGTAATACGGATTAAGACTATCAGCAATGAAGTTTGTGATTTCAGAATTGTCATCAACTACCAGAATCAACGGACAATCCGGGGTAGCAGAGACCACCCGTTGTTCGCTCTGATGATCGAAGGCTGCATGCTGCTCAAAAATGCCGATTTCGGCGATCGTGGCCTCTTTCCGGACAGGAATCCGAAGTCTGATGGTGGTACCCTTGTTTTCTTCCGAGCTTAAACTGACCTTTCCGCCATGCAATTCGGTATAGGTCTTGACCAGGTAAAGGCCAACGCCCGTCCCTTCTTTTTTTCCCGCGGTTTTGGATGATTGAAAAAAGCGCTGAAAAATGTAGGGCGTATCTTTTTCAGGAATGCCTATGCCGGTATCTGAAACACTGATATCCATTTGCTGCTCTTCTTCCCTGTATTCCAATGAAAGAGTGATGATTCCACCATCCGGTGTATATTTCACGGCGTTCGAAAGCAAGTTATTCAGGATGGATTCCCACTTGATTACATCGATTTCCAGATAAACGGTCTCTCTGTTTGTCTGAAAGTGAAACAGCAGGTTTCGCTGTTTTCCGGCTTCTTCAAAAACCGCGAATACTCTTCTGGCAAGTGCCACCATATCGGTTTCGGAGAGAATCAACAAGGTATTGGCATCATTATCCATCCGGTTAAAATCCAGCAATTCGTGAATCTGAGAATTCAGTTTCATGGCATTCCGGAGTACCAGCGACAGCTGTTGAGCGTCCCGTTGATTCCTGTTATCAGAAATAATTTTGCTGACAGGGGCTATAATCATGCTCAGAGGGGTTTTCATCTCATGCGACAAATTGGTGAAGAAGTCAATCTTCATCCGGGATTGTTCCAGAATTTTTTCTTTTTCAATATGTTCGATTTTCAGGCGGTTTTTAATCCGGAAAAAATTGACAGTCCATACCACCAGACTGATGAGCAGTAATAGATAAAAGCCTTTTGCCAGGTTGGTATAATACCAGGGAGGAAGAATGCGGATGTTGAGCGAATACCTGTTTCCTGACGGTTTGCCATTGGCATCCAGTTTGCTGACAATCAACCTGTAAAAGCCATAATCCAGGTTGCTGTACGAAATGCGGTTTGTATTTGGACTTAACTGATTCCATCCGTTGTCCAATCCTTCGAGCTGATAGACAAACTGGTTTTTTTCTTCCATGGAATAGGGCAAATCCGAAAAATCAACGGAAAAATTGTTTTGCTTGTATTTCAGTTTGATCTGCCTGATGTAGCGAATACTCAATTCCAGACTATCCAACGCCGTGTTGTTGACAAAAACAGCTGTGGCAATGATAGGTCTGTCAAGTGTATTGACCGACTGAACATCGGGAGACGTTAATCCAACGCCATCCACCCCACCCAGGTAAACAGAGCGAGACGTTTCGTCATAGAACAGGCTGGTAAAACGCTTTTCTGAAAGATTTAAACGACTGGCATTGAACGAGTGTTTGTCCACTACCCAAAAGCCATCGGTAGTGGATACCCAGATAGTTCCTTCGACTTCAACCATCGATAGCACTTCTGTATTGCTGTAAGCATCAAAACGGACTGTCCGGACGTGTTGATTCCCGGGATTAATGCCTAGAATACCGCCCCTGAAACCCACCCAAATCATGCCGGACCGGTCACAGAGAAGGTAATTTGGCTTTCGTCCCCCGGTATATTCCGGAATGGATACTGGTGTGACTTTTCGGGTGCGGGTATCAATCCGGTCTATCCCATTGTTGTACAATAACACCCATACATGGCCCAGGCGATCCGGAACGATTTGATTGATAAACATGCCGGATAATCCGTTTGACGACGTATAGGTATAGTCAGCCACGTAAGAATGTGCACGTGACTGCATCAGCTTTTGTTTATTAACCACGAAAACACCCCCCAGACAGGTGGCAATCCACAGTTGACCTTGATTATCCTCAAACAGGTAGTACGCCCAATTGGAATTACAGGTCCCCGTGCTGTCGACAATGGTATACTGGACAAACTGGCTGGTATGGTCATCAAAACGATTTACACTGCCATCAGTGGCTGTCCATATATTTCCATCCCTGTCTTCGTATATATTTCGGATACGGTTATGTGGCAGAGGATAACTACGACTGCCCATCTTATACCAAGCCACGGACGCGGATGGTTGCTCCCTGATCAGCCCATTGGTACCTCCATACCAGAAACAGCCTTTTGAGTCCCTGAACAGAGAATAGAATTGGTTACCCTCCCCGCTCCCGGTTATCTGCGAAATGGGAATCAGCTGCAAGGCACGGTTACAGCGGGACAATGAGATACCATGATCTGTGCCAAGCCAGCTATTTTGTTCACGATCGGTAAAAATAGTCCAGACAATGTTGTTGGACAATGATTGCTGGTTTCTTGAATCGTGAATGATATGCCGTGGTAATTCCGATTCCTGATAGATGTACAGGCCGTTGTCCGTTCCAATGAGCAGCCGGTTGTTTCCGTCCAGGGCCAGAGATTTGATGGAATTATCCTGAAAGTCCTCAATTTGTCGGGTCTTTCCATCCGACAGGTCGTATTTCAACAGACTTCCTTCGGTGCCAATCCAGATGCACTGCCGGATGGTGTCTTCCAGCAGAGAATTCACAAATTGATTATTTTTACGCCGGTTTACCGGTAATACGACGGGCAGGAAATCATTTTTTTCAGGTACATAACAACATAAGCCGTCGTATGTCCCGATAAAGATATGGTCGATCTGCGACCGGATAATGGCATAAACTGTCTTATGGGGAAGGGCCCTGTAATGGTGAGGATCAAAATGCTTTAATTTACGTGTACACAGATCAAAACGGTACAACCCGTTTAATGTCCCTATCCATAGCTGTTGGTTTTGAAGGGTCATCGTCCTGACATCGGTGGGAAATGTTACAGGAGTTGGCTCATACCGGTCCGTTTGTATATTGTAAATGAGTACGCCGTTGTCTGTTCCCAGAAACAAGCTGAAAGCATTGACCAATACCGCACAATTGACCTGAATATTGCTTGGTTCGTCATACTTGAAATGGGATTGAGTTGTATAACCGTCATAACTGAACAAGCCTTTGTTTGTTCCCAACCAGATAAGACCTTGTCTGTCCTGTACAAAACATGTGACAACCGTTGCTCCATTACCCGGCGTAATATGCTCGAACAACTGGTAATTCGTGGGCTGTCCACAAACATGAAAGAAACACCAGAGTACCAAAAGAAGACAACAGGTGCGTTTAAACATGGTTGATTTTTGAAGGTCGCCGGACAAAGTTATACTTTCCTCAACGATTCTCCAAAGGAAACATCAAAAGCTCCCCTGTTCATTTATTTCTTAAAAGCGTCCAACGCTTCAGTCGGTTTTCCTGTGTCATCAAAGGCCCCTTTGGAATAACTTTTCCAATTGCCGTACGACTGGGGTTCCCAGTAGAAAACACCCAGACAAGCACTGTCAGCGAGAGCTTCAGACTCAGTAATGAGTTCGGTCAGAAATGCTTTTGCAGTTGAAGCCTCATCATAAGCCATACCCACTTCACACACCATGACATCTGATCCGTAACGGCTTACCATATCCTCCATCGTTGCCACACAAGCGGCTGTCATGGATTCCCAGGTATCGGCCTCAGGATACAGCGACATGCCGATAACATCCCATTTTCCACCATTTCGCCTCAACCCGTCAAACAGCCATCTGAACAAGGTATTGTTGTTGCCTTCCTGCAAGTGAACGATGACTTTGGCATTCGGAAAAACCGCCTTTACTGCATCATAACCGGCATTAGTAAGAGCAGTATACTGAGCCATGTTGACGGATGCTTTGCCCATATCCCACAACATACCGTTTCCGGTTTCATTGCCGACCTGTACCCATTCAGGCGTGATACTGTTCCCTTTCAGCAGATTGAGGACAGTCGTAGTATGGCTGGCCACTGCTGTTTCCAATTCTGCCAGGGTATAATCGCCCCATGCAGCAGGGATGGTCTGCTGTGACGGATCAGCCCAACTGTCGCTGTAATGGAAGTCAATCAACAACCTGAACCCGAGTTTACTGGCCCGCCAGGCCTTGACAAGGACATCCTGCGCGTTGCACCATCCGTCCGATGGGTTCACCCATACCCGTAAACGGATAGCGTTCATACCCAAATCCCGTAGTAATTCAAAGCAATCCATCTGTTGGCCTGAGGCATTATAAAACGCCATACCGGCCTTTTCCATCTCGGTCAGCCAGCTTACATCGGCTCCACGGGCAAATCCGGTCATATCAAAAACCGTTTCTCCTCCGGTCGTTGAAGCACCGGACTGATCCTGGCAGGCCGTGAAAAGGCAGACCAGCAGAATCAATCCGGATATCAGTAAGTTCTTTACGTTCACTAATCAGTTTATATAGATGTAAAACTATACGTTCCTCCTATCAGATCAACGGTAAGGGTATACGTTCCAATCCCGATGGTCGCATCTTCGGTAATGTTGCCGCCTTTAAACGTCAGACTACCTCCCGAACCACCGAAAAAGTGACTCCAGGTAGTATCTAAATGAATCTGAAAACCCCAGGAAGACACGGTGCTAATGGTGACCTGACCAGTGTAAACACCAGCCGTAGCTGTTTCGGTAAGGGTCGGCATCGTGTCGAACACCCAGTCATTATTCAAACCAGCCAGGTATATGGTATTACCCACGCTGGTAAGTGCATAGGTTAACCCATTGAGAGAGACATCAATCAGGTACAACCCGGCTGTTGGTGCGGGCAGGTTTGTGGAGCCTTTGTACACCAACGTACCGGAATAAGCATCCCCTGTGCCCAGCTTATACACATCGCTCCAGTTATCCTCTTCAACGTACACACCGTAACCCCATTTGGAGTTGACATCCACCACCCCTGCATAAGACAGATTGTCTTCATCATATAGTGTCAACGTGTTGTCGAAATTCCAGTCGCTATTGGTCCTGCCGTCATCAATGCCTGCCAAATAGACATACTGGTTCACTTCTTCCTGCTCCTGGGAGCCTTCTACCGCTTCGACCGTCCAGGCTGTCGGGTCGCTCAAATCGACCGTCAGTGTATAGGTGCCGGTCGAAGGAACCGTTACCGTAAGGTTTTGTGCCTGACTGCCAAACGTCAGCGCATCAGCCGTACCGGTAAAGCCAAAAGCGGTACTGACAGCCGAAGCATCGTCGGTTCCGGTCGAGTAATTGTACTGGTTGCCTGTGCCGCCCAGTTGGATGGTCATGCTTGTTGAAGTCGCCTCAAAGGTCAGCAGCCAGCGTACGGTAGCCCTGTCAAATGTCATGTCTCCCTGAATATCTCCGCTGACGGCCAATGAAGGCATCAGAAGAGAGGACCAGCGCTCAGTTTCGGTGTTGACAATAACGTAATAACAGCCAGCAACACCCGGGAACCAGCAGTTCCAGTGATCATCATCGGATGACAATTCAAAAGCTGTTCCGGTAACGGCGTCATTTCCCCAGATCGTACCGTCGCCTTCCTGCAGATAAAAGTTGTACCAGGCGGTAGCTCCCATGAATCCGGTGTAACTACCGTCCGCATCAGCCGAATATAGGGTTGTGCCAGTTTCTTCCTTGCTGGAATTCAGTATTTTACCGACAGTAAAATCGACATAATAGGGAGTAACATTGAGAATCACCACATTACTGTACAAGGGCTCGATATTGTCACCAATCGAAGACTTCATGCGGAAATAAATGGCCGAAGAAGTATCGGCAGGCAATCCCAGCGTAGTAGCAAGGATATTCAGTTCGGAACCGGTGAACGCCTTCGACAGGTTCTCTTCCTCGGATTCCACGATCGTGGTGGAAAAATCAGAGGTGGTTGCTGCCTGCAACGTCATGGACAATACGCCGTCGGGCACGGATACAGCGGTATCGCTGACAGTCAGAGTTGATGTGGTCCAGGTGAAACTCACCACCACAGAATCCCTTTTATCCAGACTAAGTGCCACATCCGTTGCCGTTGCTAACAGTTCACTGCTTTCAAGACCCGATAGCGTGTATAAGACTCCGTCTTTTTCACAGGCGGACATAAACAGCAACAGCAAACCGCTTATGAAGATTCCATATATTTTTTTCATTGCTCAATAGTTTGTCTAAGGATTAATACTCATCATTGCTCAAATTCGGATTGGCTGTCAGGTCACTCGTCGGTATCGGATAGTAATTATATTTGCTTTCCACGGCTTTGCCTGCTTTAATACCACCTTTCCACTGCCAGAGATAGTCGGATGTCGTAAACAGATCGTACCGCACCAGGTCGGTACGGCGGGTACCTTCCCAGTAGAGTTCGCGGGCCCGTTCGTCCAGAATGAAATCGAGATCAAGTTGTGTTTCGGTAACCTTGCCGCTGGTTTCATAATTTGACCCAAAGGCCCGGGCACGAAGCTGGTTCATATAGCCCAGCGCTTGGGATTCCGAACTGCCATCCCCGCCTCTCAGAACGCTTTCGGCCAGCATCAGGTACACGTCAGCCAGTCTGAACATCGGGAAGTCGGTGTTAACACCTCCGTCTGATGTGTTGGAAGCAGCTTCGCCGTCATCGGTCAGATTGGTCCATTTTTCGACCAGATAACCATTGGTACCGTCATCAACAGCCTTGTCAAGCCATTGGGTTTGTCCTTCGGTGAAGAACATGCCACGGCCATCAGCAGCATCGAACAACTCCGGTATCTCCCCTCTGACACGGAACATGCCCCAGCCACTGACAATGCCGTAATCGGCAGGATCCTGATAATCGGACGAATAACTGACCTCACCGCAAACAATGTAAGTGGTTGCCCCCCAGGAAACCGTATGCGTGGCATCGACCGGCAATGAGAAGATGATCTCATTGGTCCGAAGGTTGTTGTCCGCGTTGAAAAGTTTGGCGTAATCGCTTTCAAGTGAGTAGTTTTCATCGATAATATTTTTGCAATACGTGATGCAATCGGTGTACCGGGTTGAATCCGTGTATATTCCGGCATTCAGGTAAAGTCTGGCAAGAAGTGCCCAGGCAGCCGGTCTGGATGCCCTTCCGTATTCACAGGAGTCACTGGCCAGCAAGTCAGTATTTATGTCTTTCAGTTCAGTCTCGACAAAATCAAAGACCTGGCTACTTTCATAACAGGGCGGTGTAAACGCGCCGACAGCATCTTTTTCAGTAACAAAAGGTATGTCACGGAAAAAATCCATGGCGTGGTAATAGGCCAGTGCTCTGAGGAACCGTGCTTCTGCGCGGTAATGACGTATAGCTTCCTGTTCTGCTTCCGTGAACCCAGCAATCTGATCATCACCGGCATTGCGGAGGAACTCGTTGCACAAGGCAATGGTGTAATAAATCCGGTAATACATATCCGATACCCAGGGGTCGTTGGCATCCCAGGACAGGTACGTCAGGTCACCCACGTTGTCACCTTCCAGCCAGGAAGAAGCCACTTCATCGGTTCCGCATTCCTGCAGGTTGAAATAACAACGCATGTAATCCATCCCGCTGTTGCTTGACAAGTCAGCATCTCCGCCTCCTTTTTCCTGACCGGCGATAACGAAAGAGGCATACAATTTGGCAAGAACAACTTTATAGTTGGCGGCTACAGCATACACATCAGCCGACGTTGTTTCGGTATGAGGTGTCTGGTCCAGCATGTCCTCGCAGGACAGCAACAATACACTCAGGACCGTTATGATGATAATGAATAGTTTATTCATAATTTATTGATTTACAGGTTAAAACTCAATTCCCAGTCCCAATGAAAAGGTCCGGGGACGTGTATAGAACGACACATCCATACCATTTGGTACTTCCGGATCAACGCCGGTATAGTTGGTAATGGTAAAGACATTCTGCACCGTTGCATTCAGGTTCAGGCTGCACCATTTGCCGATCTTTCCGACAACATACCCCAATGTCAGGTTATCCATCTTCAGGAACGACGCATTTTCAACATAGTAATCCGATAGATACTGACGACTCTGAAAACCCGTATTGAGATAACTGCTGGAAAGGTTGTTCAGTTGATAGGTATTGTAGCTGACCGTACTCCAGGCTCCGGTATTCATGGCCATGCCATTGTAGACGTAATTACCCACGTTGGCCCTGAGACTCGTGCTGAGACTCCATTTTTTATAACGGAACGATGTACTCAGACCGTAAATAAAATCAGGTGCCGGAGAATGGTAGCGGTACAGGTCAGATGAATTGATGGACCCGCTGCCGTCAAGGTCTGCATAGGCTCCTTCGATGGGCTTGCCGTCTACATCATATAACTGATGATATACATAAAACATATACGGTTCATATCCTTCCGTCATCACCTGAAAATAATAGCTGTCTATCGTCGGCCCCACCAGTGTATTGGTCACGGTACCACCTTCCACCAGCGAAAGGTTCTTTACTTTCATCTGTTGCCAGGTTGTGTTGAAACTGATAGTCCACTCCATATCTTTTGTGCTGACCGGAACGGCGTTCAGGGCAAACTCGATGCCATGACTGTCCACGTTTCCCACGTTGGTCAGGATGCTTTTATCGAAATTTGTACCGGCAGCAGCGGGTACGGTAGCCAAAAGGTCTTTTGTTTTCCGGGTATAAAAATCGAAACTGCCTGTCAGACGGTCTTTAAAGAAACCGATATCAAAGCCGACGTCCAGCGAATTGGTTGTCTCCCATTTCAGGTTTTCCACGTATGCTTCAGGGCGATAAGTATAATACCACTGGTCACCGAATTGCACCTGAGCACCATCCTGACTGTACGTATAAACAGGCAGATAGTTATAGTTGCCGATCCCATCCTGCTGACCGGTTACCCCGTAGCTGATTCTGAGTTTCAGGTTGCTCAGTACAGGATTGTCGCTGAGGAACGATTCTTCACTCAAGCGCCAGGCCAGAGCCACGGAAGGAAAAGTACCCCAGCGGTTATCAGGGCTAAAACGTGAAGTACCATCACGACGTACCGTGGCTGTCAACAAATAACGGTCACTGAAACTGTAATTCAAACGGGCGTAATAAGAAAGCAGCACATGCCGTTCGTCGGACGCTGCAACGGAGGACTGTACTTCGCCAAGCGTATTCAATACCGAGTAGGCAGGTGAGGTACTTTTCCAATACTGGTAATCGTATCCGGCAGTAGCCTCCACATGGCTGTTCATGGAAACCAGATTTTTCGTGTAGTTCAGGTACGAAGTCAGCAGGTAATTAATCTTTTCCTGAGGGCCATAGGTGTAATCTCTTCCACTGGTGGTATAATATTCGGCCGCTTCAGCAGGAACGACAATCAAACCTTCTCCTTTCGCGTAATCACAACCTATGGTGCCGTGAAATTTCAGATCCGGCAGGAAATGCATTTTATAGTCCACGTCTGCGTTTCCAATCACCCGTTGTACAGTGCTGGTCGATTCATACTGGTTCACAAGCCCCAGAGGATTTCGAACGGCTCTGTTTACAGGCTGATTGGTATTATCAAATGCTTCAGTATATCCCCCGAAATCATCCGTACCAGAATAGATATCAAGTGTCGGGTTATAGGTAGCAGCAGCCCAGATGGCGTTGGTATTGGCAAAGCGATTATTGTTGATTGATCCCCTGGCGTTGATGTTGAACGTGAGATAGTCATCCAAAAATGAAGGAGAAAGAGAGACACTACCAGAGAGCCGTTCAACATTGTCGGTCAGTAAAATTCCGTCCTGCGAATAATAACCCAGCGAAATACGCACCGGCAAATTGGGAGCCAACCTACCTGAAAGGCTAAGATTGTTGTCCGTTCCGAAAGCCTCTTGATAAACCAGGTCGCTCCAATCTGTATTGGCAGTACCAAGCAGTTCGATTTGTTCCGTTGTCCCCTGTGATCGGATCACGTCACAAAATTGAGTAAACGAAAGCATTTCAGGCAGTTTGGTCCTGGTCTGAATGGAGTTCGTGGAGCTGAAGTTAATTTTAAGTCCTTCTTTACTGCCTTTTTTTGTCGTGATGAGGATGACACCGTTCGAAGCCCGTGATCCGTAAATAGCCGTCGAAGAAGCATCTTTCAGGATGGTGATGTTCTCGATATCGTTCGGATTGATCAGACTCAGAAAGTTGTCGGAATTTCCACTGATACCGCCGCCTTCGAGAGGCAACCCGTCGACTACGATCAGGGGATCGTTGCTGGCATTCAGTGAGGCGCCTCCGCGAATACGGATTGTACTTCCCGAAGTCGGTGAACCACTGTTTGACATAATTTGTACCCCGGAAATTTTTCCGCTGATCAGTTGTTCCGTCGAACCGATCAGACCGGTGTTAAAGTCCTTATTGCCGACGCTGGTCACAGAACCGGTAAGATCGCCTCTACGCTGGGTACCGTAACCAATCACAATAACCTCGTTCATATACTGGGTGCTCATTTTCAGTCGCACATTCAGTGTATTTCCTGCCGGCACCGGCAAAACCTGTGCTTCAAAACCAACATAAGAAAACTTCAGTTCCGGGTTTTTCCCCGAAAGGATCAGCTTGTAATTTCCATTACCATCGGTAACCGTTCCAGTGCCAGTTTCAACAAGGACGACATTCACTCCAACGAGTGGTTCTCCATTTTCGTCTGACACCTGCCCTGTAAGGGCCTTCCCTACAGCTTGCTGAGCGATCGAAGGAAAGGCTCCACCCAACAACAGGCACAGTAAAAACAAAATTTTTCGATTCATAATTGATGTTTTAAGGTATTAAGGTTATTTATAGGTTTTTTGGTGTAAGACACCTTTATTCCAACCAGATGCTGCCGATTTCTATCGCCTCCTTTTCCATTTTTTTTCCATCGAACCATAGTTCAATGCTTTCAATTGCTTCTGTCCGGAAAGGAATGCCGGTATCCGGTTTAAAATAACGATCCAGAAATACAGGGAAAGCAAGGGGGAGCAACGCTGTCTTACCCTGCTTTAGTGCTGTAAGTGGCAGGCGCACCAGCCCGTCCTGTATTAGCGGACAAGCAGCATTATACGTGATTCCGTCGGTCGTGATGAATCCGGCAAATAGTCCGGCTGGCGCTTTTTTAAGCTGAATACAAAGGCTCGTGCAACTGCGTAAGCGGTCTTCTCTTCCTGTTATCATGTCACGGATATACTGTCGGAGAATGTAAACTGGCTTTTCATTATCCGACTGGAATACATACCGTAAGGTATTCTTTTCCATCGGTGAAGAGCTGATCAGTTGACACATGGCAGGACTCCATTCGGGTAATGTGTACGTCTCAAAGCCACTGTACTCGTCCGAAACAGACATTAACAAAATGGGGCTTTCTGGGCTTACCACCTCCGTTTTAAAACAGGTATTCTCCGTAAAATTCCAATCAAGCGGACTACCTGTTACTCCAGCCGGAAAGGTCAGTTTCTTTCCATTCTTGCAAATAACAAGGTAATACCGGATACTATTTCCTGAAATGGCCGAACCAGGCAGGATACCACGATAGGTGTACGCCGTTGAAACTTCCATCCTGATATACGGATTGTGGTCATTCCAGAAAGAAATCCGGTCGGTATAAATCAGCACCGAATCAGGCCGGCTGGCACCGGCAACAACCGCTTCAATGATCAGCGGATTTCCCTGCTCCACCGTTTTGACGGGCTGATGAATCACTTCAAATCCGAAAGAATCAGGTTTTTCTGCCGGAGCAACAAATTCATTCAACCTGATAGTTCCCCAGGTTGATTCAGGTGTCCGGTTCCGGCCAGCCTCCGTTCCCTTCCGTTGCAATAAATAGACACCAGGCTGAAGGGAAGAAATCGTTCCTCTGACAGATTCGGCACAATAGTGGTTCCCTTCATTGATTCCCGTTATCGTAAAGGTTTCACCCAAATCCGGCAAGTGCAGGATCATCGTCCATTGGTTCCAGAAAATCCGGACTACTTCCTTTTTTAAAGAAGGTTTGGCAAAAGGATCTTTCACCTGAACCGCATCGGGCATAAGTTCCAGCCGCCAAAGCCCATCCTCCAGCCGGTCGATGAAATAAGCCCCTGTACCTGCGTAATTGACTACCGGCGAACTACCACAGCCAGCTATCGATTGTAAACGGCTGGCATCAGCCGGGACTGTTGTCGTATTGTTCGAATAAAAGAAATGCTCCGGGGTATTCCATTCGCTTAAATCTTCCCGATAGCTGACACGAAAGTCTCCGAATAAGGTATCTTTCGGATAGATGCCGTACGAAGCTGATAAGGATAGCTGACGGGCCGCCTCTCCTGCAATTTTAAGGCTGATGGCCTTACCCGGAGTATAAGCCAGATTCAGGTAATGGGTCTGGTATTCCGTATTAGCCCAGGCTATATCGATCGGATCGTAGGCAAACTGAGTAATCCATTGGAATCCGGCACTCCTGAACGTTCTGACCATTGCCGGATACATATACGAACAGGTAATATCTGCCGGATCGAATTCGTATACCAGACGTGCTTTCCGATTAAATCCGTTCATGTTTGAAAAGGGAATCCTATATTGATCCACATACGGTAGGAAATTGCCTTTTCGCGTAGTTCCGGCCACAAGACCCGCTGGATACCACTGATATGTTGTTCCCTGAATAGCCGTCGAATAGTAGACTTCAGCGTGGTGACTGCTTTGAGAGACATTGTAAAATACAGGCTTCCTGTTTCCGGCCTTTTTCAGAACAGCCAACATCCGGTTGATGTAGTTTTTTGTCTCTTCCGGTGTACCGGCATGACACGGTTCATTATTGATTTCAAAACCAACAATAAACGGATCATCCAAATAGGCAAGTCCCGTATAGGGATTGACATGCCGCACAAGAGCGGCCAGGTAGTGTTCCTGAGCAGCCACTGCTTCGGGATTGGAATGTACGGTACATTTTGTATAATCATAGGAAAAGCCCCCGGTGGGTTGATCACGTTCAGGATACCCGTTCCCAAAATTGGTCTGAGCCGTGATCAGTATCCGGATATTCCGTTTTTTTAGCTGGGCAACCAGGTAATCGAACAGATCAAGGTGTTCGTTTTCGACCAGCTTACCCTGACCGTCTGAAATTTCCACATCCCAGATATGAATCCGGTAAGCGTTCAGCCCAAGCCGGGCGAAATGATAAACATCCCCGTCAATCGCTTTTTTACGGTCGATTCCAAGATAGCCTGTTGCCCGGTAGGCATGAGCAAATGGCAACGTATAGTTCACACCAAAAAATGAAGCCTCCTTCCTGGTATTGCTCCAACGCATGATTCCGTTCCCGTCAACGAAAACAACAGGTTCTTTCTGCTGGGCAATGATTAAAATACTAAAAAAACAGCCAAGAAATGCCAGAATGTGTTTTTTCATGCGATCTGATTCAATCCGTTTTCTCAATGATACAAAACTAAAACAGAAACACCATCAGGAATAGCAGAAATCGGACATAAAAGGATAAAAATAAGACAAAAGCAAATTGGAAACAGTTAAATTGTTAAAAAGCGCCCACCATAATCCAAAGTTTATCATATTGACATATATTTTTGTATTTTTGCATACATATTTACATGCTAAACGCATATACATTGTTATTTTGCTATTATTATATGAAATATGGATTCATTTTGTAAATTAAATAATTCTGAATGTTACGGCGTAAGGGAGCTGGATGTGTTATTGTCCCTAAGTTTTTTACTGAGCAATAAGGAAATAAATCTGGACGAAGTAATCAGACTTCTGGCTGAACATCTGGATGCTGAAAGAATTATACTTACTATTTTGAACAGGGAAAGTTCAGCCATTATAATTGAGGGCTCTTACGGAATTTCCGAACAAGAAAAGAAAAACGTGATCTATCGTGTAGGTCAGGGTATTATCGGGCGCGTGATTAAAAGCGGAGAGACAATTTTAATTCCTGAAATTGCCGAATCCGAAGAGTTTTTAAACTTGACACATGCTCCAACCTTCATTAATGGATACCCTGTTTCTTTTATTTGTACCCCCATTCGGTACAAGGACGAAATCATCGGAACCTTAAGTTTTCATAAGGCCTATAAACGTGTGATTTCTTTTGATTACGACACACGTTTGCTCAAGATCGTTGGATCAATGATTGGCAGAACCATGCGTCGCAGGCAGGAATACGCCGAAGAAATGGAGCAATTGCTCAGTGAAAACAAAAGCCTCAGGGGGGAATTAAGAAATAGGATTATGCCTGATCATATCAAGGGGAACTCCGGAAAGATGAATGAGGTGTTTTCACTGATTGACAGCGTGGCCTCAACCGATGCGACCGTTTTGATTCGTGGAGAAAGTGGTGTCGGTAAGGAATTGGTTGCCGATGCACTACACTACAACAGCCATCGAAAAAATAGACCTTTTATCAAGGTAAACTGTGCGGCTTTACCGGAAAGCTTGATAGAAAGTGAACTTTTCGGCCATGAAAAAGGTTCTTTTACAGGTGCCATCGTTCAACGGATCGGTCGTTTTGAAGCGGCAAACGAAGGAACACTATTTCTGGATGAATTCGGAGATATCCCTGTCTCAACACAGGTCAAGCTGTTGCGTGTTCTGCAAGAAAAAGAAATTGAAAGAATAGGTAGCACCACACCGATAAAAGTGGATGTACGGATTCTTTGCGCTACCAACCGTAACCTGGAAGAACTGATTGAAAAAGGAAAATTTCGTGAAGATCTGTATTACCGTATCAATGTCTTTCCGATCTATATTCCGCCATTACGGGAACGGATCAATGACATTCCCACTTTGACGGATTTTTTCATTGATAAATTCAATAAAAGACATGGAAAAAACATCAAGCGGATTACGACGATGGCTATTGATACGCTTATGGTTTATCATTGGCCCGGGAACATCAGGGAACTGGAAAATTGCATCGAAAGGGCTTGTATTTTGAGTACAGATCATGTGATCAGGACAAATAACCTACCACCATCACTTCAAACCGCTTCAACATCAAAAACCATGCAAAGCGGCACATTGGACATCATCATCGGGAAAATGGAAAAACAAATCATCATGGATGCTCTTATTTCAAGCAAAGGCAATAGTGCAAAAGCAGCCGAACAACTCGGGATAACGGAACGCATGATGGGTATTCGCTTAAAAAAATATGACATTGACCCAAAACGTTTTAAAACCAAAAACGGACATGAGTAATATAACGTTTGAATTTTGTGATTACAAAAAAAACGCACACCTCACTGTTCTCACAGACTTGCTGAATCACTACATAAGTGACCCTATGGGTGATGGGCTTGCTTTGGACAAACGGCAGCAATCGCGTTTGATTGACGGATTGTCTAATCACCCTTCTTCTTTTGTCTTATTCGTTTTGTATGAAGGGATATATGCTGGTCTCGTTACTTGCTTCGTGAATTTTTCAACATTCAAGGTGAAGCCCTATCTCTATGTACATGATGTAATAGTTCATAAAGATTTCAGAGGCAAGAGATTAGGAAAGGCAATAATGGAAAAACTGGTTTCTGTTTCGAAAGAACGCGGCTATTGTAAAATAACCCTTGAAGTGCGTGAGGACAACAGTATAGCCAAGGCACTGTACAAAAGCCTGGGCTTTTCCGCATGTGAACCCAAAATGCTTTTCTGGACAAAGACATTGTGATTACATATCTATTTACATCCGTAAATTGGAATGAATTTTCAACCAGCCTTCAACTACTGATATGAGTATAAATAATGCTATAACATTTATCGGGAACGCAGACACCTGTCCAGAACTGAGAGAAGCATGCTATAGTTGCCATACACAGCAGGAGTTGATAGAAACAGTAAAGGCGCAAGGCCTGGATTTCACTCCTGATGAATTTGCAGAGGCTATTATTATTTTGCTGTTTAAATGCCAGACATTTGAGCAGGCTGATCGTGTAATACAAATGGAAGGATGGTTTTCGTTATTTCGTTGAACAGCAAGTGAGTATGCTCAAATTTCAGCCAGTCTTCTTTCCACCAGCTTTTTTATCTCCACTATCCCTGATTCCATTGCATGTAATTCTTCAATGGTCGGGGTTCGGCAACCAAAGCCATCCAGAGAACAAATCGCCTCAAACTTACCAATCAGAATCGCTGTTTGTTTCATGTTTTCCGTCAATTCAGGATCAAATGTCAACGCTTCCTTAAACAGAGCAACCGGCATGTGATGCGGTGCATTGCAATCGTACCGGGCTAAAAGGGCTACAAAATATTTCTCAACACTCATAACCGCAAGATTGTATAGCAAATCGTCGTTAAAACGGGAACATTTTCCGGACAAGCAATTCTGAAAGGTTAAAAAGAAGCTGTTGGCATAGCGTATACTTGAAAAAGCCAGATCACACATGTCTTTTTCGGGCGTTAATGTTGACATACCGTTTTATTCCTTTGCGTATAAATATCCGTGTAAATCGCGTAAAACTCTTCTTTAGTCAGGGGACGTTTGAGGTTTCCTGCTGTTTCTTTCACCTTTGCAAGTAAAAAAGAAGCAATCGTTTCCGTAACAGGCAAGTGTCCTTCCGATAAATACTGTACTAAAGTAGCCTTTCCACTGTGTTTGCCGATCAAAAAATCCTGCTCAGTTCTACCCACCCGTGCTGCGGGAACAAGTTGATACGTTTTGCGGTCTTTTAAGAGACAACCGGTATGGATACCGCTTTCGTGTGTAAAAACCATACTTCCGGTAATGGGTTTACCGGCACTGGCAGGGCGGCCTGAAACAGTGGACACATAATCACTTAGTTCATAAAACGTGTCGGTACGTAATGTACTGGGGATTCCGGCACTTAGCTCCAATGCCATCGCCACTTCTTCCATTGGAGCATTGCCCGCCCGTTCCCCAAGGCCGTTTACCGTCGTACTCAAACAAGAAGCTCCGGCCATGTAAGCGACAAGAGTATTGGCTGTAGCCATTCCAAGGTCGTTATGAGCATGAAATTCCAAGGGAAGTGTCTTCTCAACACAACGAACGGACGTTATCAACTTAAGCGTACTCGCTGGATTAAGAAGGCCAACTGTATCGGCCAACCGCACTCTGGATGCACCAAAACAACTTGCCGCGCATGCGAATTCCCTCAGGAAAGCTAATTCCGCTCTGGATGCATCTTGTGCACCAATAGTTACATACTGGAACATGGCAGACGCGACATCAATCAATTCCTGCACTTGTCCGATAACCCATTTTTTATCTTTGCCCATGGCTTTCATGAGAATATCAGACACCGGAAAAGATAGGTGTACCCCGTCCGTTCCAGAAAGAGAAGCGAGTCGGATATCCTGTATACTGGCCCGACACCACGCCAGGGTTTTGAAACCAAAACCCATCGTACAAATAGTATGTATTTCCTTCACTTCACCCTCTCCCATGGCCGGTGTTCCAACTTCCAGTTCGGGCACACCCGCTTTATCCAGCAATGCTGCTATCCGGATTTTTTCCTGCAGGGAAAAAACAACCCCCGGTGCTTGTTCACCATCCCGAAGTGTCGTGTCTATGAAGTAAGGAGCTGTCATCATTAGTTAATTGCTGATAAGATATTTTGTACAAGGGTCGCCGTTTTCAAGCGCATCAAGTATTTCGTCAATAACGTCTTCGGAATCTACACCACCATACCAATAATTGTTGGGATGGATCACCATGACTGGCCCTTGTGAACAAACATTCAGGCAAGCGGTTGTACTCACCGCCACATCAATCCCACGGTCGGAGGCTCCTTCAGAAATGTACTGGAGCAAACCGGCGGCCCCTTTTTTGTTACAGGCACCTTGTGCATCACCCGATACACGATACGAATTGCATACTAAAATGTGATAAGCTGGTTTTTTCATACTATACTAATTTTTCGTTCAAGGTAGTATGGAACGCCGCATGCCCTAATCATACCACGCTTAGGTGCTTTTACAAGCATGCTCGTTTCATACGTAAATTATTTAAAAAGTTCATCTGGAATAACTTTATGCGCAGCCTTGAGCACTGCCTTTGCAGGAAGAACCACATTTGAAGGCATCAGGCCTGGCAATGGAACGAATGACACGGTTGTTGTATATCCCTTCAAGCCCTTCGTCTATGAGCCCTGTCATTTCAATGACATGTACGCCGCATGATTTAAGCATGGTTTTAGGGTTTTCCCCCGCTCCACTTACGAGTAATGCCCTACAGTCACCCAAGATTCGTGCCAAATCAACCCAACGTTGATCGCCTGTCCCCTGCCCGGGTGTTGAACGTTCTTCAACCAGCTTGAATCCTTTTGGACTTTGCTCAAAGATATATAAACTACGTGCTTCACCCAAGTGCATGTTTACCAGCAACCCTTCGTTTGTTGCCACAGCAACATAAGGCCGGCCTGTTGTTTCAAGATCAAGACGTGAGGCATAGTCTTTGAGTAAGGCATACGTTTCGCTAAGATCTTGCCCGAGCAACCCTGCCGCATCAGCGCGGCACCTTGCGCAATGGTTCATCAATTTCATGTGTTCGGATGCCAGGGTGCGCGTTCTGATAATCATCGTCGTATCCGGCTTGGGGTATTCAGCAAAAGCAGTTTCAGCAGTCGGAATCAAGGGAATGCAGTTGATGACATCAGCCCCCAGTTCAGCACATTTTCTGGAAACTTCCGGAATATGGTCTTCATTAATGCCCGGAATAATGATGGAATTGATTTTAACCGTTATTCCTTTGGCTTTCAGTTTAGGGATACAAGCCAACTGTTGTTCCAATAAAACAGCCGCACCTTCTTCTCCTCTGTACACATGCTTGCCAAACCGTATCCATTTGTATATTTTGGCAGAAATGGCCGTATCAATGGCATTGATTGTTAAGGTAAGGTGTGTAACCCCTAATGATGCCATTTCGTCAATATAAGGTTCCAACTCCAGCCCATTGGTGGAAAGACAGAAAATCTTACCCGGAAACCCAGCTTTGACACGACGCAACGTTTCCATCGTTTCTTCCGCGTTGGCAAAAGGGTCTCCTGGACCAGCAATGCCAACCACAGCAAGATGTTCAATCCTGTTATTCAAGTCCTTCAAATAGTCAATTGCCTGAATAGGAGCCAGCACCGATGACGTTACTCCAGGGCGGCTTTCGTTCATACAATCGTATTTGCGGTTACAATAATTGCACTGGATATTGCATTTCGGTGCTACTGGCAAGTGGACGCGAGCATAGGTATGCCTGGCCTCCTCGTTAAAACAAGGATGAGCTCCCAACTTATTTTCAGACGTTTCCATATAGATCATAGGTATTTGTACCCAACGGGTGAGTTTTCCTGTTTATATTCTATCAACGCGTTTACCACCAAATCAAAGAGTTCCTGCGTTCCTTTATAACCGATCTGATGCATACGGGCGGCACCAAAACGGTCATGAATAGGGAAACCCAGACGAACCAGCGGAATTTTTCGTTCACGCGCTATGTAATAGCCTTTACTGTTTCCAAGCAGAAAATCCGGCTTAACTGTTTCAGCCTCTTCTCTTAATGTTTCAAAATCGGCGTCCTTTATCCAAAAAGGCTCTACCCCGATTTCACGCAACCAATCGGCCAGCGCGGTGACCAGATCTTCCTCTCCGTAAAGCAACGCTTTTTTACCGAATACATATTTATGAGCATCCACATACGCATCCACTAACCGACCGCGTTCTTTACGGTATTTTTCCGGCATTTCTTTACCTGTCAATTGCATCAGCGCATTCATAAAACGGTCACTAGCCTCTATGCCTACCGGCAAAGGCATTTGGTTGTTTTTGACGTAACAGGCCGACTCCAACCATTCGCCGGCTGTTTGCAACGTTCCTGTATCTTTTATCCTGTGGATACCTTTATTGAACCTGTTTCCAAATTCAATAACCGCTTTGGAATTTCCTATGCTTTTTATAGCTGACAACGTCGTTCCACCCGTCGGAATCAATTGGTATTCATTTGTATATTCATTATCCAGCGTGTCACTGTAATCGGGAAACAACACATAGCTCAAACCAAAACCCTCCAGTATTTCTTTCAGGTAGCGAATGTCCGCCGGAGTAATCATTCCTGGAAAAACAGTTACTATTTCACCGGTAATCTCATGTCTGGCCAAGGCCTTCACGGTAGCAAAAACGGTATTGTGAAAACCGTCCGCGTGACTGCCGCGGTAACTGGGCGTGGACGTGTGAATAAATATCGGCAGGACAGCAGCATCGCCTTCGTGCGATTCCATATAGTGCCTGATGTGCCCGGGAATATCTTCACCAATGGTCTCGGAAAGACACGTGGAGGCGATACCTATCACCCCTGGCTTGTACTGCCTGATGATATTTTCAATGCCAGTGATAAAATTCTGGCTCCCGCCGTAAACGGTTGTCGCCTCGCTGAAATTGCTGGAGGCAATGTCCACCGGCTCTTTGTAATGGCTGATCATGTAACGCCGGATGTAGGTGGCGCAGCCCTGGCTCCCGTGAATGAGAGGTACGCAGCCTTCAATTCCCTTGAATACCAGCGAAGCACCTAACGGTGCACATAGCTTGCAGGCATTTCTGGTAGAAACATAGGTCTTGCTGTCTGTCATACGGACTAGTTATTCACGTGTAAACCGCCACACCGGACTCATGGCTGTAGCATATATTTCTTTCGCAAAATTGATCATCCCCTCGTATCCGGCCAAAGGCTCTTTACGTTCGTGGTTATGATCGCAGAAACCAAGTCCGATCTTATGGGCAATCGGACGTTCCTTCACGCCTCCAATAAAAATATCAGCTCGCTTTTCTTTCACGAAGTGAGAAAGTTCCACCGGATTTGAATCATCCACGATGATTGTTTCCTCATCACAAAGTCTCTTGATCAGCTCGTAATCTTCTGTTGTTCCGGTTTGAGAACCCACAATAACTGTCTGAACGCCAATAAGCCGCAAAGCTTTAACCAAAGAGATGGCTTTGAAGGCACCACCGACATAAATGGCTGCTTTTTTCCCCTGAAGACGTTCCTTGTACCAGGTCAATTGTGGCATAACACGTGCAAATTCTTCCTTAACCAATTGTCTGGCTTTCTCCATCATTTCTTCGTCCTTGAAAAAACGAGCCACATCATACAAGGCATCACTCATGTCTTCAATACCAAAATAAGAAACACGCACGAAAGGAATATCATAGTCATCCTTCATCATGTTGGCAAGATAGCTCATTGACCCTGAACATTGAACGACATTGAGAGCCGCATTATGGGCATTGCATATATCGTCCACACGTCCATCGCCCGTAATGGTAGCATTCACGTGCACACCCATTTTCTTATAATACTCCAGCAGAAGCCAAAGTTCTCCTGCAAGGTTGAAATCGCCCAGTATATTGATGCTTTTTGCTGGAACAGGTCTGTTTTTGGTGCCGACCAATTTAAAAATGGACTCGCAGGCAACTCTATATCCGTCTTTTTTGGAGCCTTGAAAACCGGGAGCCTGAACGGGAATAACCGGAATACCTTTTTCTTTTTCTACCCGACGGCAAATCCGCTCAACATCATCCCCAATTACCCCGACAATGCAAGTCGTATAAACAAAAGCTGCTTTTGGCAGATGTTTATCAATCAACTCAATCAACGAACCGTACAGTTTATTTTCTCCTCCGAAAATCACGTCCCGTTCCTGCAGGTCTGTACAAAAGCTCAGGCGGTGCAATTCGGGGCCCGACGAAAGCGAGCCCCTGATATCCCATGTATATGCCGCGCAACCTATTGGACCGTGAATCAGATGAAGGGCATCCGCAATGGGATAAAGCACAACCCTTGACCCGCAAAAAACGCAGGCACGCTGACTGACACTGCCGGCCAGGCTCGCCTTGTTGCAGTCGATCGTGCGTTCGTTCATTCCGGCCACAGACACCTGTTTTTGTCTTTCTTCCAAGATGTAAACCATACATTCAACTGATTAGTATGCCTTTTGTAAGTAAAGAATTACATCTGCCATTCAACTTTTTCTTCAGGACACGTGCGATCTTTATGATCCAGAAAAGCGTTCAATAGTTGAATCAATATATTTGCCGCTCCGTTATATCCTGTTTTGGGAAAGTAGTTGTGTCCGTACCGGTCTGCTATCGGAAATCCGAAACGAACAAACGGTATATTCTCATCACGGGCGATATACTTGCCATAGGTGTTACCTATAAGCAAATCGACACCTTCCTGCTTAATCCATTGGTGCATACGGAACATGTCCGCCGTATCGCCGCACATATATTTTGCTTCGGGAATATTGTTGAGTATTTCCTGCATTCGTTCGGTGAAAAGTTTTCCTGGCGTGCCGGTCACGATATAAACTGGTCGCATATCCATGCTTACCAAGAATTCAGTCAGAGGGATTAATGTATCCGGATCGCCCCAGAGAGCCACCCTTTTCCCGTACAAGTACTTTGAGCTGTCTGCAATCAAATCAATTAAACGTCCGCGTTCGTCACTAAGACTATCAGGAATGGGCACATTGGCATGACGGCTTAAAGACATCAGAAAACGGTCTGTCGCTTTGAAACCAATCGGAATATCCAATGTCTCAAATTTTACCCGGCACTTATTTTCCAGTTTAATACAAGCATCTTCCGTACAATACTGGCCAAGACCCAATGTAAATTTGCTGTCACCGGTGGCTATCAAATCACTGATGGTTGTTCCTCCGTCAGGATACATGTTATATTGCCCGTTTAAAGGAGTATCCAATACATCGGTCATATCGGGAAACATGATTGTACGCGCTTCCATAACAGAGGCAAGACGCTTGATTTCACGCATATCCGAAGGCTCCATCCACCCGGCCACCAAATTGACCACATTTCGTTTTTTAGGAGTTGTTGTTGAAAAGGATTTCACCATCGCCGCCACCTGGTTGGAATAGCCGGTAACATGGGTGCCAACATAACTGGGCGTATTGCAGTAAATGACCTGCTTGCCTTCAGGAACGACTCCATCATCTACTGCTTTAGATATAATCTGAGTCAAGTCATCACCTATCGTTTCGGACAAACAGGTCGTATGAACAGCAACGACCTCCGGTTTATAGACAGTAAAGATCGTTTCCAGCGCTGCAACAAGGTTGGCAGACCCACCAAAAACGGACGAACCTTCTGAAAAAGAACTAGTCGCTGCCATCACAGGTTCCCTGAAATGGCGGGACAAAGCACTGCGGTGATAGGCACAACAACCTTGAGATCCGTGACTGTGCGGCAGGCATCCGTGGATACCCAACGCCGCATACATGGCACCTATGGGCTGACAGGTTTTTGCAGGGTTGATGGTCAACGCTTTCCTGTCTATTTCTAACGCTGTAGTATGTCTGAGTAGCATAGTTTCTTTTTTAGTTAAAAACGTATTCGGCTTCTACAAAATCCTCACTTTCCCACGGGGCTTTCATTTGTTTGAAGATGGTACTGCATGCAATCATCTCAATGTCTTTGTAGAAATTTATCGCACCTTCAAACCCTGCGTACGGACCTCCCGAGTCATAATTATGCAGCTGTTTCAACGGAATACCCATTTTCTGAACGACATATTTTTCTTTGATACCAGCACAAAACACATCAGGATTATAAAGTGCTATCAATTTTTCCATTTCATAATGACTAAGGTCATCTATGACCAATGTTCCGGCCTTCATATCTTTCATTAAACCATCGTACCCGTTGAATTGCATACCATCAGCTTCCAGCTTGTGAAGTTCTTCCTCCGTTTTTCGAGGCGCATAACGCGTGGCATCCTGCGTTACCGTTATTTCTTCGATGTTACGACTATCCGCATCAATCTGAATGGTTGGAATCACCCTGCGCCCCTCATAATCATCCCTGTGTCCGAATTCGTATCCTGCCGAAAGGCTTTTCATCCCGAGTTCGTCGAACAATTCCTGATAGTGGTGCGCACGCGATCCGCCCACGAAAAGCATGGCCGTTTTACCCTGTGTTTTGGGCAAAACCCGATCTCTGGCAACTTTTACCGCAACCATTTCCTCAGTAATGACCTTCTCAATTCGGTCGATCAATTCCTGATCCCCGAAATACTGACCGACTTTCCGCAACGATTTGGCTGTGGCATCAGCCCCAATAAAATTGGCTTTTGACCAGGGAATACCAAACGATTTTTCCAGCATTTCAGCCACGTAATTAATGGAACGGTGACACATGACCAAGCTGAAATCGGCCGTATGTGCATTTTCAAACTGCTTAAGCGTTGAGTTTCCCGACATGGTCGAAACCAATTCAATACCACACTTGTCAAACAACTCTTCGATGACAAAGGCATCTCCTCCAATATTGTATTCACCCAACACGTTCACGCGGAATTTATAGTTGCCTTCCACCTTGTCATTCCGGCCTATCAGGTTTTTAAACAAACCATTGTTGGCAATATGGTGTCCGGCTGATTGCGAAACACCACGGTATCCTTCGCAGGAAAAACCAAAGATATTTACTCCGGGAAGTTCTTCCTTCATCTGGCGGGCTACGCGATGAACGTCATCTCCAATCAAACCGACCGGACAAGTAGAAAATATGGCTATACCCTTAGGATGAAACAGTTCGTACGCTTCACGAATGGCTTGTTTCAACTTTTCTTCTCCTCCGAATACAATGTTCGAATCCTGCATATCGGTTGAAAAAGCATAGGGAATAAAATTTTCTTCTTCCAGGCTGTCTGGTCTTGTCTGGTTTCTGCGGGTCAGCCAGGAATAGAATCCACACCCGATTGGTCCATGTGTAATATTGACAATATCTCTTGTCGGTCCAAGCACAACACCTTTACATCCTGCGTATGTACAACCACGCTGGGTAATAATCCCGGGAATAGTACGCACGTTGGCCTGTATCTGAGGAATAGCATCCGGATCATTCAGTACAATAGACTTCGATCTTTTTTTTGCTACTTTTTTTGGATAAGCAGCCAAAACCTCGTCTTTATAAGCACTAAGGTCTATTTCGTCTTTTAGTTTTTTTTCCATAATGGTTTACCTGTTAATCCAACGTGATGTCACCGGATTCTCCTGTCCGGACACGAAATGAATCAATCGTGTCAATGACAATTATTTTACCGTCTCCGCTACGACCGGTTTGGTTCGCCTTAATGATGGTTTCCACGGCAATGGCTTTTTTTTCGTCTGTCACGACAAGTGTAATCATCCGTTTTGATTTCAAACGCGGCATCTCCGAAATAAGTTCCAGATGCGCCGGATCCACAAAAGGTGCTTTTTCCAGATCACCATTTCCTTTTCCTCTGCCTAAAACAGGCATCGCGGTAAATGAGGGAAGTCCTGCTTCCGAAAGTGCCAGTTTTGTTTCGCTCATTTTGGCGATACGTATTATTGCTAATATCAGTTTCATACGTTTTGGCATTATTAAATATCTTTTCTTCCGCTGGAAATGGTGTAACTTTCATCCACCTTTGTTACAAAGATTTTCCCGTCACCAAACTGACCTTTTTCACCCGTACGGGCCGATTCCATAATTGTTTCAACGACAAAATCCTTGTCCTTCTCCGGAATAACAATCATAAGTAAATCCTTTGGCAACTCATCGTAAGTAACATTACCTACTTTTATACCACGTTGTTTACCACGACCAAATACGGATAATTTGGTTATTGCAGGAAAACCGGCTTCAAACAACGCTTTCATAACTATGGTTGATTTCTCTGGACGAACAATCGCTCTTAATAAATACATAGCATTTCCTCCTGTGTTTTAATTAGTTCATTATACCGAAGCCCACCAACAATTCTTCCAGTTCAGACATAGCTAATGGTTTGGGTATGACAAATAGTTGATTATCATTGATTTTTTTTGCCAATGAACGGTATTCACCAGCCTGAGCATGATCAGGAGCATGATCAATCACCGTTTTACGGTTGATCTCAGCATGTTGGACCATATTGTCACGGGGAACAAAATGAATCATCTGCGTACCAAGCTTTTTGGCAAACTCTTCTATCATGTTGGCTTCATTATCCACCCTGCGTGAATTGCAGATGATGCCACCCAAACGTACCGTTCCTACTTTTCCGAATTTAGCAATAGACTTGCAAATATTGTTGGCTGCATACATGGCCATCATTTCTCCGGAACACACGATGTAAACTTCTTCCGCCTTTCCATCACGGATAGGCATGGCAAAACCACCACACACAACATCACCAAGGACATCGTAGAAAACATAATCCAATTTTTTGTCAGCATCATACGCACCAAGCTGTTCGAGCAAATTGATGGAGGTGATGATACCACGACCGGCACAACCGACACCCGGTTCAGGACCACCGGATTCCACGCAACTGGTTCCTCCGAAGCCAGGCTTCATCACATCGTCCAGATCAATATCCTCACCCTCGTCGCGCAAGGTATCCAAAACGGTTTTTTGCGCCAGACCATGTAACAACAAACGGGTTGAATCTGCTTTTGGATCGCAGCCAACAACCATTACATTTTTTCCCATCTCAGCCAGACCGGCTACAGTGTTTTGGGTAGTGGTACTTTTACCAATACCGCCTTTTCCATAAATCGCAATTTTTCTCATCTTTTTTACTTTAAGAATGAATACCCTACCTGATTAAAAAACATAAACCATGCCACACGTTCCTGACCCAGACGGCATGGATAAATCGTAAGATTATATATTGCTAGTATACAATAACTTAAAAAGGCGAAAAAAAAGAATAAAAAAAATATACGTGAAAAATACTAGTATTCTGTTAGATAGTCTTCATACATAAATGTAGGAATAGATACTAAAAAACAGGACTTTTTACCGAAATGAAGCTTTCCTGAAATGGACTTTCGTTCAGTAGTTGAATAGTTTCGTTAAAAATTGCGCGGGGATTCCCCTTTGAAATCACTGCTCCATTCTTAAGAATAATCACTGATGTGGCAAGATGTACGACTTCCCTGATATCATGACTTACCATCAGCGTTGTGGTCTTAAGCCGTTCATGCACTTTTTGGATTTCTTGCTGTAACAAGTGCCGCATTTCGTAATCCAAAGCAGAAAGCGGCTCATCAAGCAACAAGACACTGGGCTTGGAGGCAAGGACACGTGCCAATGCAACCCGCTGCTTCTGACCTCCGGATAACTGACCCGGTTTCTGCTTGCGCAGAGACATCAGATCGAAAAGGGCCAGGAGATTTTCGATGGTTTCCGTTTTTTCCCCCTTTTGTCCAAAACGAATATTCCCTTCGACACTCATATTCGGAAAAAGTGCGTAATCCTGAAACATAAAACCAATGTTCCTCCGCTGGGGAGAGAGGTTGATTTTTCTGACGGAATCAAACCAGATGTCGTTGTCAAAAACGATGCAGCCCTTATCCGCCCTGATCAGACCGGCAAGAATACGCAGCAAGGTTGTTTTCCCTGCACCAGAATGACCAAAAAGGCAAAGTAATTCTTTTGGATCAACTTCGGTACATATCTCCAGATTTTTTTTACCCTCCGAGGTGAGCATCGCGTGTTGTATGTCTATTTTCAGCATGTCATATTATAGTTTTCTTCCCGTTAATGCTGTAAATCAATGTAAGAATCAACAGAGAAATGATAAAAAGAACAAAGGAATACTGGTTGGCAGTCGCGTAATCGAGTGACTGAACCTCATCATAGATAGCGATTGAAGCAACCCTGGTCTCTCCCGGCATATTACCTCCCACCATGATAACCACCCCGAACTCTCCGATACAATGTGCAAACGTCATCGCTATCGCTGTAATGATGGACGGGACCATATTGGGTACAAGTACGCGAAAAAAAGTAACAAACTCCGACTTCCCCAACGTGTAGGAAGCCTCACGAAAACTACACGGGATACTTTTCAGACCATTCTGAAGCGGTTGTATCATAAATGGCAAACTAAAAATCACACTGGCAATCAACACACCCTCAAAACTGAAAGCCAGCCTCAGGTCAAAGTACTGTTCTAAAAACCGTCCGAATGCATTCTGCGGGCTATATGCAATCAGCATATAAAATCCCAGCACTGTTGGAGGCAGCACCAATGGCATGCTAATCAACGCTTCAACTAAATGCTTGAAAAAGAGTTGCTTATAAGCCAGCAAATAAGCAACCGGAAAACCAATCATAAAAAGTATGACCGTTGTCCAACCAGCCAGCTTGCCTGTCAATAGCACTGTTTCCCAAAAATCCTGTTCCATACGCCACCCTTAAAAACACAAACCTAATATACTCCTTATCACCTCGAACTATCGGGTATTACTTCTTTGAAGGTACATCATAACCATACTTTTCCCAGATGGGTCTGGTGTCTGCAGAAAGAATATACTTTCTAAACTTGACTGCTTCTGTATTTAAAACCGTTGTTTTAATCAGAATACAAGCCTGTTCCACCGGCGGATAAAATTCCCGCGGAATGATATAGCAGCTACCTTTCCCTTCCATATCGGGGCCCAAAGCCAGCGAGAGGGCAATAAAACCTATTTCGGCATTACCAGTAAAGGCATATTGCGCAGCCTGGGAAATATTGTCTCCAATCACAATTTTTGGCTTCAGCTCATCGTAAATGCCTTTTTTCGTCAATAGTTCAACGGAACGTTCCCCGTATGGAGCCGTTTCGGGATTAGCAATAGCTATTTTCTTCACAGACGGATCCAGCAGCGCATCCAATCCTTTATGTTCCACATCAAGCGTCGTACTATAGATGGCCAATTTTCCGTACGCGTATGTGGTCACAGGGCCTATAGTAATCCCTTTATCTTTCAGCTTAACAGGAAATTCATTATCTGCTGCCATAAAAAAATCGAAAGAAGCACCATTCAATACTTGTTGGACCAACGTCCCCGAACTACCAAACGTCAGATTAACTTTCGCCTTTGGATGTTGTTTTGTATAAGCTATTTTGATTTCTTCCAGCACATATCTCAGATTGGCCGCCGCAGCCACATTTACTTGTTGAGCCTGTATATTTACGACGGTCAGCAACAATACAAGAGAAATAATCAGACGTTTCATGTTTTCGGATTTTTTAAATTGAAGCTCCTCGCGGCAAGCCGCGAGGAATCTCCGATTCCAAAAAGGAATCCTGTGTTTTGCTCGCTAACCCCGCCGCAAGCAGCGGGGAATGCGCTCGCGGAATTCAACTGAAATTATTGTTTCGTATCGCTGGTATTATCATCTCCAGAAAAATAATCAACATATGGTACTCAAGTTCAGACTCTTCATTACATTTTTTGTTAACCACAAAAAGCCCATATGCCGGCATTTTGATCCCTCTGTATAAAAGGTTTCAGAAGATATCGCACTGTTATTGTTGTAGGCAACGCCCAGATTTCCCTGAAAATCATTCACACAATACTCAAATAGGGCAACGTCATGTGACGTGCCTGTATATTGCCCCAGGAAGAGGCTGAAAAAAGCCTGTTATCATCGTACTTCAATACCTGTCGTCCAATTCCGGTTCATCTTGTCATCTCAGTTTTTATTCGAAAAGAACATTCCATTCAGTGCACATTCGCAGAATATTCTTCGTTTAAGACATTACAAACGCTGTGCCATAAAACGCAAAACGCTGAAATACTGATATTTATAATAATTTTAAGCGTTTTTTAGGATTGTAAAAGACTACAAATTGGTAGGAGAAAAAAGAAAAACTTACATTTTGGAAGAATTGTTTTCCTAAAATAGCTATCTTTGCTGCTGTATTTTAATGCCTGAATCCATGCACTACTCGTCCAGACAGCTCGGAAATTTGTTTCACAAATCCGGAAAGGGTTTGTACGAGTGCTGGATTCTCTGATTTTCTTCTACTGACTTACCTACCGGACATCCCTTTTCTTTCCGACGGATACTTTATCTTTATCTACCTTATTATCTGCACGTTGTAGCCAAACGGTGCCTAATTATCAACAATAATATTTTCACTCATGAAACGAGTTCTGCTATCTTTACTGATGCTTGGTACCAGCCTGCTACCCTTGTTGGCTCAAGGGACAGTCGATGATTACAAACGCGCAGCAACAATCAATGAAAAATACAAGAACAAGGTTTTCTATTCGGGTGTGCAACCCGTTTGGATTGGAGATTCTCATCAATTCTGGTACGTCAGGAACACGCCGAAAGGGAAACACTATGTTGTGGTTGATGCCGTTAAAAAACAGCGGAAACCCTTGTTCGATGAGACAAAACTGATGAAAGCCCTGTCAGATGAAACTGGCAAACCTGTCCGGCTTGAAAACATCACTCTCGAAAACCTTCACGTGAATGATCAACTGGACAGCCTCTCTTTTCAATCAGAAGATAACCAATGGCTATATCTGGTAAAAAAGAACAAGTTAATAAAACAAGCCCGCAGCGAACGTCCGAAACGTCCGGAAGGTTATTGGGGAACCTGGGAGAACCAGCGAGAAGGACATCCTGTCAAATCACCCAATGGCACCAAAGAAGCGTTTATCAGGGAAGGAAACATCTGGGTCAAAAACCTGTCCGACGGAAAGGAAACGGCAGTCAGTGAGGACGGTTCGACCGGTGAATACTATGCCGCCGATATCCAATGGAGTCCGGACAGTAAAAAAATCGCCGGCATGAAAGTCCGCCCCGCCGAACAACGCTACATCTACTTTGTGGAATCTTCGCCCAAGGATCAACTTCAGCCCAAACTTCAGAAGCGGGAATACACCAAACCAGGTGACGCACTCCCCTTTCAGCAACCGCGCATTTTCAATCTGGAAACCGGTCAGTCGCCGGTTCCTTCCACCGACTTGTACAACAGTCAGTTCGAACTGAGAAACCTGAGCTGGAACAAAGACAGCAAGGCCGTCACCTTTGATTACAACCAACGCGGTCATCAGGTCTACCGGGTACTGGAACTTTCAGCTGAAACAGGTGAAGTACGCACCATTATTGATGAAACAAGCGATACGTATGTCAACTACAACCGTCAGTTCCGTCACGATCTGGACAACCAGACCGAAATCATCTGGATGAGTGAACGGGACAACTGGAATCACCTGTATTTGTACGATAGAGTATCAGGAAAGGTAAAACAGCGAATCACCAAGGGCGAATGGTATGTCCGGGAAGTCCTGCACGTGGATGAAACCAACCGTCAAATCTGGTTTACCGCCAACGGAGTATATCCTTCGGAAGATCCGTACCTGATCAGATATTACCGCATCAATATGGACGGCAGCGCGCTTACCTGCCTGACACCTGACGAAGGCATGCATACAGCCTGGTTTTCGGAAGACCGCCAGTACCTGGTGGATGTCTATTCCAAAACCGACAAAGCGCCAGTCGCTGTACTGAGAAAGGCAACAGACGGCAGTGTCGTAATGCCATTGGAAACAGCCGACATCACAGCCCTCGAAGCTACCGGCTGGAAAGCACCCGAAACGTTCGTTGCCAAAGGCCGTGACGGTAAAACCGACATGTGGGGCCTCATCTTCCGTCCATCCAATTTTGACCCGACTAAAAAATACCCTGTCATTGAATACATTTATTCAGGGCCTGGCAGCCACTATGTTCCAAAGACATTCAGTACGATGAGCTGGAGCATGTCGCCGTTGGCCGAACTGGGTTTTATCGTGGTGCAACTGGATGCCATGACGACTTCATACCGTTCCAAGCTCTTCGAAAGTGTCTGCTACAAGAACCTGCAGGATGCCGGTCTGCCCGACCGTATGTTGTGGATCAAGGCTGCGGCAGAAAAGTACCCGTACATGGATACAACCAGGGTTGGTATTTTTGGTGCATCAGCCGGTGGACAGGAAGCGTTGACAGCCACCCTCACCTACCCTGATTTCTACAAAGCAGCCTATGCTGCCTGTGGTTGCCACGATAACCGGATGGACAAGATCTGGTGGAACGAGCAATGGATGGGCTATCCGGTGGATAGTAGTTATATCAAGGCATCTAATGTTGTCAACGCCTGGAAACTACGAACCCCGCTCATGCTGGTGATCGGCGAACTGGACGACAATGTCGATCCGGCTTCAACCATGCAGGTAGTTGATGCCCTTATCAAGGCTGACAAAAATTTCGAGCTGGTTGTTTTACCTGGCGTCGGTCACACCATGGGCGAACGCTACGGTGACCATAAACGGTTTGATTTCTTTGTGAAGCATTTATTGGGCGTGGAACCTCCGGCCTGGCAACAAATTCGTTTATAACGATTTATTTTTTTAATAACCAGACACTTGAAAGGCATTATCTTCGACATAAAACGCTTTGCCGTCCACGACGGTCCCGGCATTCGAGCCACGGTATTCCTGAAGGGATGCCCGCTCAATTGTATCTGGTGCCACAATCCGGAAGGTATCGATCCGGCCATCGTGACTGTGCCCAAGACGTACCGTGTAGGTGACAAGATAGTTACCGAGCAGGAGGTAGTCGGGCGTGAAGTAACTGTACCAGAAGTGATGACCGAACTGCTCAAGGAAAAAGTCTTCATGGATGAATCCGGAGGTGGCGTTACCTTTTCAGGCGGTGAACCGTTGATGCAGGCTGATTTTTTGGTCGAGATGCTGCATTGTTGCCGTATCGAAGGTATGCATACGGCTGTCGACACAACGGGACTGGCATCCTGGGAAACCCTGAAAAAAGTGGCACGGTACACTGATCTGTTCCTGTACGACCTGAAGCTGATACATACGGATAATCACAAACAGTTTACGGGTGTTTCCAACGCGTTGATCCTGGAAAACCTGCAACGACTTTCCGCGGACAAATATCCTGTCCGCATCCGTATTCCACTTATTCCAGACAGGACGTACACAGAAGAAAACTTATCCGACATCCTGCAGTTTCTGGGTACGTTGTCCCATAAACCGCAGGGAGTCGATCTGCTGCCTTTTCACAACACCGCTGCTCACAAATACAAACGGTTTGACCTGAAAAATAACCTTCAAACCGTAAAGAACCTACCGAAATCGAGTGTTCAACACCTGAAAAAACGATTTGAAAGCGAAGGTTACCAAACGACCATCGGTGGATAATTTGTTATACATCTATCGTATCAATGATTGTAAAAATTTAAAATATGACTCCCAGAATACAACAACTGCGCGAACAAAGCCTGAACGCCATCAACCGGATATCTTCCGAGCGTGGGTTGCTGATCACTGAATATTATCAGCATCACCTGAACCCGGCTGACTCCATACCCGTGCAACGCGCCAAATGGTTCCAATACCTGTTGGCCAACAAGGCACTTTGCATCAACGACAATGAACTCATCGTTGGCGAACGCGGCCCGGCCCCCAAGGCCACTCCGACTTATCCCGAAATCAACGTCCATTCACTCAAGGACCTCGACATCCTGAACACCCGCGAAAAAGTCTGGTTCAGAGTGGATGAACAAACCCGTAAAGATTTTGAGGATACCATCATTCCCTTTTGGAAAGGAAACTGCAACCGTGACCGCATCATGGCCAGCATGACACCGGAATGGCTTGACGCTTACAACGCCGGTATTTTTACCGAATTCATGGAACAACGGGCTCCCGGCCATACCGTAGCCGGTTACAAACTGTATCAAAAGGGACTGCTTGATATGTTGCAGGATGTTTCCGACAGTGAGGCCAACCTCGATTTCAGGAACGATCCGGAGGCTTCCGAAAAGGCCGAAGAGCTGAAAGCCATGCGGATTGTTGCCCAAGCCATGATCCACTTTGCAAACCGTCATGCTGACAAGCTCGATGAACTGGCAGCTTCGGAAACCGATGCCAACCGTAAGGCCGAACTGATCCGGATGGCCGGCAATTGCCGTCGTGTCCCCGCTCATGCGCCGTCCACCTTCCACGAAGTATTGCAACATTACTGGTTCATCCATCTGGGTGTCGTTACAGAACTGAATCCCTGGGATTCCTTTAACCCGGGACGGTTAGACCAACACTTGTTTCCTTTTTATAAGATTGAAACCGAAGCCGGTACGCTGACCAAAGATCAGGCCACGGAATTGCTGCACTCGTTCTGGATCAAGTTCAACAACCATCCCTCACCGCCCAAAGTCGGCGTTACAGCACAGGAGAGCAATACCTACACCGACTTTTGCCTCATTAACCTGGGTGGTTTGAAAGAAAACGGAGAAGATGCCGTCAACGAAATGTCATACATCCTGCTGGACGTCATAGAAGAAATGCGGTTGCTGCAACCAAGCTCCATGGTGCAACTCAGCCACAAAAATCCAGATAGCTTCATCGACAGAGCCGTCAGGATTACCAAAACCGGATTTGGCCAGCCTTCCATTTTCAATACCGATGCCATCATTCAGGAACTCATCAATCAGGGGAAGAAGCTGGAAGACGCCCGCAACGGTGGCTGCAGTGGTTGTGTGGAAACCGGTGCCTTTGGAACGGAAAGCTATATCCTGACCGGCTACTTCAACCTACCGAAAATACTTGAACTTACGCTGCATGACGGTTTAGACACCCGCACCGGTAAACAGATCGGTCTACATACCGGTGATCCCAGTCAGTTTAAGACCTATTCCGACTTGCTGGAGGCTTTCAAAAAACAGGTAAATCATTTTGTCGAAATCAAGATTCAGGGTAGTAATACCATCGAAACCATTTTCATGGACAACATTCCTACCCCGTTCCTGTCATTGTTCATCGATGACTGTGTAGCCAAAGGCATAGATTATATCAGCGGCGGTACGCGTTACAACACCAACTACATCCAAGGTGTTGGCCTCGGAACCATCACCGATTCGCTGACCGCACTGAAAAAGCATGTGTTTGAAGATAACGCTCTTTTAATGAACGATTTTATCAAAGCACTCGAAAACAATTTCGAAGGATTTGACGACCTGCGTTTCCATTTGCTGTATAAAACACCCAAATACGGCAACGACGATGATCGGGCAGACCAGCAACTGACAGACGTTTTCAACATCTACCATGCCGCCGTGAACGGTCACACAAGCCCACGTGGTGCCCAGTACCGCATCAACCTGTTGCCAACCACTTGTCACGTCTACTTCGGTAGCGTTATGCACGCCAGTCCTGACGGGCGCAAGGCCGGATTGCCGGTTTCCGAAGGCATCTCTCCTGTACAGGGAGCTGACCACCAAGGGCCAACATCCGTCATCAAGTCAGCGGCCAAGATTGATCACCTGCATACCGGAGGTACCTTGCTGAACCAGAAATTCAGCCCTGCTTTCTTTGAGGACGAAACCGCTATCCGGAAAGTATCCAGCCTGGTACGCAGCTACTTTCGTCTGAACGGGCACCATGTCCAGTTCAATGTCGTCAACGCTGCCACCCTGCGTGATGCTCAAAAACATCCCGAGCGGCACCAGGGCCTCATCGTCCGCGTGGCCGGTTACAGCGATTATTTCAACGACCTGGGCACTGACCTGCAAAATGAGATAATACAACGAACAGAACACGAATCACTCTAAATTCCTCCATTACTCATGTTAGTGGCAAAACTTTTTCTATCTTTCGGAAATGTTTTGCCACTCTTTTTTAGAACAAAAAACCTGTCTGCATGTATGAAGAAAACACGTCTCGTACTATTGCTGGCCTGCCTGTCCTGCCTGTCCAGCTTCGCCCAATATCAGGAGGGTGTCATCATAGAACCCCTGTTAAAAACAGATACCACCGCCATCGGCCAGAAAATAGCCTATCCATCATTCGAAAATGATGAGGTAACCATTTGCAAAGTGATCATTCCTCCTGGTAAATCTACAGGCTGGCACAAACACGTCATTCCCGTCTTTGCCTACGTACTGAAAGGCACGTTGGTTGTCGAAATGGAAAACGGGCTGAACAATACGTTTCCGGTTAATACTTCCTTCGCCGAAATTGTCGACACATACCACAACGGCACCAATCCCGGGCAGGAAGATGTCGTGTTGATTGCCGTGTATCTTGGAGGGAAAGGACAACAATTATCCATCAAAAAATCGTTGACAATGTAAAAAACCTACAACCAATTACTATGAAACCAACATGTACCGTTTTCATCACAACCTGCCTGATCTTGTCAGGTTCCGGACTTTTTGCTCAGGAAACAACCTGTATCAAACTCAACGAACACAGCAAGGGCCGTGGTCTGACCATCATGGAATCCTTGCAAAACCGCCAGTCAACCCGGGCATACGACACCAGGGACTTGTCGCTGCAAGACTTGTCCGACCTGCTTTGGGCAGCCAACGGCATCAACCGCCCCGAAAGCGGCAAGAAAACAGCCCCTTCCGCCCAGAACTCACAAGATGTAGATGTATACCTGTGCCAGGCCAACGGCACCTACTTGTACGATGCTGCCAACTGTTGTGCCAAACTTGTCAGTAAGGAAGACATCCGTCCGTTGATGGAAGGTCGCCGGCCATCCGGTGCCCCCATTATGTTGCTGTTGGTTTCCGATATGTCGCGTTATAAAGGGTACAAACCCGATTCGTCAATGCAATATAACAAGCACTTTTACGAAATGGGAGCCCTCGATGCCGGAATTGTATCCCAGAACATCGCTCTCTTCTGCGCCGGAACCGGACTTGGCACTATACCCCGTGCCGGCATGGATCAAGCAGGCATCCGCCAAGCCCTCAACCTGACCGGATCACAGGTCATCTGGCTGAATCACCCGATAGGCTACCCCAAAGAGCTCTGACGGTTCAGACCACCGCTTTCAGGCTCGCGTGTAGCTCATCAACTTCAATCGCGTACGTTGCCTATTCTGCGCTCACCGGTTCATCCGGCGATCGTCAGCTTGTTTTGCACTCACCGGACAAATTCAGGGAGTGGTCGGGAAAACTGTCCTTTGTGTCTATTCCGTTTGTTTTTACTATACTTACAGCCGATTTTTGCATCATGTTAAATGCAAAAACAATTATCCTATGAAACGAGCACGCCTGTACCAGGCACCCAAGCGTGGTATAATTAGGGCATGCGGCGTTCCATACTACCTTAAACAAAAAATATTATCAGATGAAAAAATCAACTATTGTATGGATTCATGCATTAATTTGGCTGTTGTTCCTTCTGGAAGCCTTTGTTCCGCTAACGGTTCCCCGCTATTCGCATAGCCAGGCTTACGAATTTTTCCGGCAAACACCATTCACCCTGGAAATCATCATTGGTGTGTTCTTAGGTGTCATGCTGAAGATGCTACCCTTCTATATCCTGTATGGAGGATTGCCCTACCTATTGAAAAGCCGGAAAAAAGTCCTGCTGATTACCACCACCACCCTGTTTTTTCTGGCTATTTCTTATCTGCTGATTGATCTGACCGGAGGCTGGCCAAAGAAATACGTTATCACCTTCGTCCTCACACAATTCTTTTCCCTGGTCATATACGGACTTTTTGGTGCCGGTCTCCGCAGTGTCTTTGAATGGTTCAAACAAAAGCAGCGGGTTCAAACGCTCGAAAAACAAAACCTAAAAAGCGAGCTCGCCTTGCTTCGTACCCAACTGAATCCCCATTTTCTGTTCAATACCTTGCACAACATCGATACCCTCATCGAAACAGAGCCGAAAATGGCATCCGGGCAATTGCTCAAACTCTCTGACATCCTGCGCTACATGTTGTACGATGCCAATGTTGATCAGATTCCGTTGGAGAAGGAAATCGAACACATGGAAAATTACCTGTCCCTGCAAGAAATACGCCTTCAAAAAAACAACATAATCCAGTACACAAAGAAGGGAGACTTTGCTTCATTCCGGATTGCCCCGATGCTTTTGATACCCTTCGTGGAAAATTCCATCAAGCACTTCAAACCAGTGAATGATAGAGGCATCCTGATTGACATCCGCCTTCAGGAAGGCCAGTTGAACTTTACCTGCATCAATCCCTACGACCCGAATGACTCCAACAAGGAGAACGCCAAAGGGATTGGCCTGGAAACTGTCCGCAAACGGCTTGAATTACTGTATCCGAATCAGTACACGCTGGAAATCCAGGATAAAAACACTACTTTTGAGGTCAGACTTCAATTGAAACCAACTGTCTGACACGCCAATCACATCCCGAATCCTTGCCTTAAACCGGCCGGATTCGGGGTTTTACGAGACTAAACAAGCATGATTCATTGCATCATCATCGAAGATGAACCCCTGGCAACCCGGAAACTGACTGACTATATCAGCCAGGTACCTTTTCTCCAGCTGACCGCCTGTTTTGACAATGGTCTGACAGCACTGGAGTATTTAAGAAATCATCCTGCCGATCTGATTTTTTTGGATATCCAGATGAAGACCTTGAATGGCATACACTTCCTGAACGCGCTGAACAATAAGCCCAAGATCATATTCACGACAGCTTACAGCACGTACGCCATCGACGGTTACGAACATGCCGTCAGTGATTTCCTCCTGAAACCGTTTGGTTTTGAACGGTTCCTGAAAGCTGTCAACAAAGTGGCAGACGAACTAGTCAATCAGGCATCCGATACTGAAAAAGGTTTTGTCTTTATCAAAACCGAGTACCGCATGGAAAAAATCTACCTCAAGGATATCCTTTATGTGGAAGGCATGAAAGATTATTTAGGCATTGTCACCGACCACGGTAAAATCATGACCTTGCTGTCCTTTTCCAAATTGCAGGAAATACTCCCTTCCAAACGATTCCTCCGCGTTCACAAATCCTGGATTGTCGCCCTGGAACACATCGAACACATCGAACGCAACCGCATCAAGATCGGCAAAGCCCTGATCCCTATCAGCGAGAGCTACAAAGAAACATTTTTCAGCACGTTGAAAAACAGCGGCCTGCTGGCTATTTAACTGTTCGGAAGTTGACTTTGTCTGTCAGGAACAAGAAAATCGGAATATCTCCTCACCTTTTCACAACTTCCTGAGCCAAATTGCCATGAACCGGTCATAGATTGTGTAGCCCTCATTGTCCTTGTATACCAGCTCCTTGTCTATCAACCTCTTCAAGGAAGAGTTCACGCTACTGGCCGCTTTCAGATCGTATTTTGCAATGAAATGCCCTGCGTTGATTTCCGTCACGACACCCTCTTTGGCGATGGCTTTCAACAGCCTGATCTCGCCCGGGGTTTGCAACGACAACAGGTTTTGATATTGGTATTCGTTTTCGCCGACGATTTCGTTCACGGCATAGGCCAACGATTCCTTGTCAACCACATGCGAGTAACTGTACAGACGGTTGAGAATGGATTGAACGTACCAGGTATGCCCACTAAAATCGTTGTAGAGCGAGGCAAAGATATCCTCGGGAAACGTTCTTTCTTTTTCCATGAAAAAACGGCTGGCAAACTCATAGTAGATTTTCTGGTCGATGGCCTCAATCGACTGAATTTGAGTACTCTGAAAAAAGGGACGCTTGGCCGAAAGAAACATTTCCTGCATCAAGTGGTTTTTGCTGCCTGCAAACAGGAAGGTTACATGGGGAACAAACTGGATGTAAGAGCGGAGCTGTGCCTCCACACCCTTTTCCGGATACTCAGCTATTTGCTGGAATTCATCTATAGCAATATAACACTGTTTTCCCGATGACTGGAGGTGCTCAAAGATGGTCTGGAGTGTTGTTTCTTCCTGATTTGCAACGACATCCAGCGTGATTTTCGGAGTTCCTGTATACTCATCAAAAATAAGAGCAGGCCGCAAACTTTTAAAAAAAGCCCCGATCTTTTCCAACGTACTTCCCGATTCCTCTCCCAAAGCCCCAATCACAGCCGAAGCAAAAACTTGTACAAATTCCCTCAGGTTTTGAGTAGAAAAAATATCCATGTAAATCGTGACCACCTCTTTTTTTTCTTCATCCAAACGATAAAATACGTTTTTAATCAAACCGGTCTTGCCCATACGACGGGGAGCCATCAAGGTCACGGAACGCCCGTTTTCGAGTGCCTGAACCAATTTCCGGGTTTCATCCGTACGGTTGCAAAAATAGTCTGGACCCTGATAACCGGCCAGCAGAAATGGATTTTGTGGTATCATAGTTGTATCGTTTTGTAGAAACCTGGACTTTATACGAACTTCGTTTCATAAATAGTGTTGCACGAATCTCGTTACGCAAATTACGCAATAATATTTTATCCGTGCAAATTATTTTTATTATCATTGCATTAAACGAATTTTACAAATGTTGTTAGTATAGTCGCTGATAAACGTAAATTTAATTGTATTCTTTCTACATTCGATATGTCGGGG
>Ga0153915_10000137_pt1 | contig 64896 bp, 61 predicted proteins | sample Opewatmetagenome_2_FD_107003 | JGI IMG/M metagenome (GOLD analysis project Ga0153915, IMG submission 107003) | Freshwater wetland microbial communities from Ohio, USA - Open water 3 Core 3 Depth 3 metaG | ecosystem: Environmental > Aquatic > Freshwater > Wetlands | place: USA: Ohio, Lake Erie...
GCCACCCTTTCCGAGGCACCTACCTAAATTGGCAGGTTTGCCCCGGAATACCCGGCAACTTTCCCTCGGAATAGGTGGCAACCATGGATCGGAACGCCCGGCAGGTTTGGACCGGAATACTCATAAAGGGAAAATCGATCTATTCTTGTCGTTCGTCCACGATGTAATAGCGAATAATAATGAAACCTACTATGTATGGTTGCTCAATTGGATGGCGCGAATCGTACAAGACCCATGCGATCGCATCCATTCCTATGCACTCGCCTTGCAATCTATACCTGGATGCGGAAAAACATTCTTTTTCAATTCTTATGGTCGCCTTCTTGGAAGCTGCTATATCAAGATTGCCGACATGGAAAATATACTGGGATTCAATTCCTTAATATGCGGCAAGGTACTTGTTTACTGTGAGGAAGCAATATACACGGCAAGTCAAAAAGAATCCAACAGATTAAAAGATATAATAAACGGAGATACAATAGAAATAAATACCAAGCACGTCCAACAGTTTAATGTCAGAAATTATATTACCATCGGAAGCGGCACAAATAGTGATGTATCCGCTCCGGTGGAAGTCAACGACCGCCGGTGGGTTTGTTTACAATTATCACAATCCCACAAAGAAGACCATGCATATTTCAAAGCAATCCAAGATCAATTAAACGATGGTGGATATGGCGCGTTAATGCATTATCTAAAAAAATATAATCTTGATTATAATATCCTGGACAAGCGCCCTATTACTCAACTACATGCGGAAAATCAAAAAGCTTGGCTATTCAAGAATAAACCGATATATGGATTCCTTCAAAAATTGCTTGATGAACACCATGGAGGCGCAAGAAACCTGTTGTCAGATATTCAGGATGGTTACATTCCATCCGGTTGGTTTAATGCTCAATACACGGAGTTTTTGCAAAAGAACAGGGAACGCGCCGTAGATTCCCGATGCATTATTCCCATGTTGGAAGAAATACTTAACAAAAAAGATATATCCGCAAAGCACTATTTCAAGGAAAAGTCAGTAGATGGAACGGAAGTCAAAGTCGAACGACGTGCATACCTAATCGGCACCATCGAAGAAATCGAAAACGCCATGAATATAGGAGTAAAACCTGATGATATTCCATTCTAAGACACTTACAAGACGGATAAGACGGATAAGACACCGGCTAGGTTTATTATTTTTTTCTCATATTTTAAAAGTATTCTGTACTGCTGTCTTATCCGTCTTTGCTGTCTTAAGCATGGAGCATTCTTTGTATTACAAACGGCACGCAAACGGCATCGCAAGGCCGGGACACACACATGGAATCCGGAAAACATACACCACGGAGGACAATAGCGTATGAATAATGCACAAAAACAGCCTGAAAATAATGAAAATAACGTTTTTAATCCTGTTATCCCTGATGAAGCTACGGAAAAAAACATGTTATTTGAGCAAATTTTCCAAGGAAATAGCGAAGAAAACGGCGTAGATGTCCAGGAAATGGCTACAGAGGAAGAGACACCAAGACCAAGCCGCAATTGTATACCGAAAAAAAGAGGACCTTATAGGAAGGCACCAAAGATTGATAACACATCATTGGATGCGACAAGGGAAACTATTGATAATTTCATTCGCGCCTATCAAGAGGAAAAGATATCAGAATGTGAATTCCGCGCAATGATCTATGGATTGCGCCTGATGGTAAACACACATCAGGGTCTAAGGGTTCGCAAAATAGAAGAGGATAACAAAAAGATTATGGAGTTTTTCCACAAAAAAGGAATTGAAATATGAATATCGGGATTTATAGCGACTATATAGCGACTTGTAATACTAATAATGCCGTATTTCACGCGGTTTTAACGTATTACCCACAGCTACATATGATGTGACAGGAGGAAACGTAGATGGATATGCGAAAAATCGTAGCAGCGATCGAACAGATTTCAAATGAACCGGAACCATCATCACTTGATGGAATTGTTGCCATGACTCCCGAGGAACGCAATGCGGAACTGCGGAGACTTACAATCCATCATCTCGCATCCATGCCGCATGAAGATTTTAATAGCATCATCGAAGAAATCGTGAAGGAACGTACAGATCATCCAGTATTGCCTATCAATTGGGCTGGTAGCTCGATCCTTGGCGTGGAATATGGTCCCGATGGCAAGCCTATGGAAAAGCAGGCGGAATCGATGCCGGAAGTGAAGCCACGCGACATTGTAGCAAATGCTACGAAGTTGCCACCTAAGAAGCCGCGTGTATATACGGATGAACAGGGAATAATCCATGGCGAAAGTGAGGATGAAAGAATAAATCGTATTAAGAATCAAATATCGAAAGATTTTTCACATGATGAATACGGTGATCCATTTTAGTGAGTAACCGTCGTTGACGGTTCATTATATACATGGGTCCGGAAGTAAAGCGGTCAACCTTTCCGAAATTTCGGATAAGTTGAACGAAATAAAAAACGGACTTTGGGAGGGCATTATGGGAATGCGGGAACTGATCGAGAAAGGCAACGTAACAAAGCACGGACGGCAGTTTGTCGCCAAGGTTTTACAGTTGCAGGCGGATATTGCGCAGGCGGTCGCTATGGGCGCGACTCCAGCGTATCGCGTGACGCTGGAAGGCGCGGGCAGGCGGGCAATCCTTCGAGACCTGATGGCGGACAGGGCGGCGGACAGGGCGCGTATCCAAGCGGAGATCGAGGCTGAAAAGGCGCGTTATGAAACGAACTATTTCAAGGATCTTGCGCGTCATGACTTCGAGATCCGCCAGGCGGAAAGGCGTTACATGGGCATGTCAGACAAGGAGCTGACGGAGGCCGTTATCCATGCATCGCCGGGAGATCCGAATGTCCATGATGTGCTACTTGCGGAATTGCGGACACGGGATATGGAGGCGGAGGTAGAGACGTTCCGGAAGCTGAGAACGGAACGCCATTTGTCAGAACCTTGGCTGGAGACTGAGAACGGCGCGGCGCTCATGGCCGAGATGAAGCTTGCCGAACACGTGGAAGGCGGCGGAATCCTGTTAGCATTGCCCGGCCAGGATGGGAGACTATCCACGGCGGCGGTGGGTTTTGACGACGTGGTGGAAGCGTATAGCAACGATGGGAAGGATAATGAAGATGAGTGATCCACGGAAGACAGGACAGACGTTTGCAGAGTTTAGGCAGAAGCACGGTTTCACTTCGCCCATGGTCCCGATTGAAACCGACGTTTCCATAGACGTGATCAAGCGGCGCGTTGAAAATCTGGAAAAGGATCTGGTAGACCATCTTCCGAAGGAAGAGGAGGCCGATCATGGAAAAGCCTAATACTGCGGCCGAAGCGGTGACCGATGCAGTGAGAACCTTTGACGACGTTGTTCATGGCATGACGCCGGAGGATGCTGAGATCGTCCAAAAATATCTACAGGTTGACGGCGATCGAAAATGCACGCAGGCCATTGAAACCTACAAAGGTAAGCATCCACCCGAAAGTGAAATGGCAAAGCAGTTGTCGAAGCGCCTGGAAAAACTCGAAACCGCACACACGGAATACGTGAAGTCAACCGAATTGAAGTACCACGTCTTCAAACAATGTACCGCGATGGGAGTAGACCATAGCCTCGTGGCGGACATGGCTTTCAAGGATGCGAAGACGGCGGATGCTAAGATCCGACAGATCGCGGAGGCCGTAAAGACGCAGGAGATCAGGGAGATCAACGAAAGGGCCGCCATGAGCATGAAACCAGGCTCTGGGAATGGCCATGATGGACCTGGAAGGCCAATGTCGTTCCAGGAACGGATTGACCTGATCAATGTTGATGAACGGTTGCATGATCGGTTGATGATTGCTGAGGCAAGGAATCGGAAGTGAACGACAACCGAATCCGCATTACATGGATCGACGACGACGGCCACGTCGTGTTATCGCGTGAACAGGCGCAAATCCAATTGTTGGAATACTTGTTAGCACGCGAAGAGGAACGGGAGCCGGAAGACATAAGACAGTATCCTGCCGATTATGTCGTGATCGCGGAAATAGCGTTTAATTTCAGATTGGCGGATGTTTAGCGCATACCTCCATCCTGTAAAAATCGGCGAGTGACCCGCGTCGATTCCGGCGCCCTTGGGTTCCATGCGGCGCCGGTTTTGTATTACTCGTAAAGAATTGTAATCGTCACGATCGGGATGGTCCCATGAGATTCCTTCCCTGCGCTTTGTGCGGTAGTTATTTGCTGAGGAACACTCGATTGTGACGCCCAGATAATTTTCTGGGGGTTATCTTTTTTTGCCCAGCTTTCCATCTGATTTTCAATACTCGAAGCCTCTCCCCAGAACACTTTCGCCTTCATTTTTTGATTCTCCTTTTCTTTATGAGATGCCGCATATTATCATACATTCCGCATAATCTGCATTTTATTTTTCCGTTAATAATCCAGTGAATTTTTTCCGGATGATAACGCGGTCTTCATCCATGATGTGAATATAATCATCATCCATTGCATCGTTTGTATGTACTCCTAATCGTCGTAGTTTGCTTGGCGGTAATATGCCCGCCATAACCGTCATATAATTGTGCCTTAGTGAATGGAAGCTTCTACCATCTTTCTTTATATTATTTTTCTTCATTTGTGAGAATAAACCTTTTTCAAATATCTTTCTATCACAAGGATACTCGCTTGATCCGGTCGAAAAGAATAGATATTGATCCGGTTTCGCTCCATATGGATGGATATCTAATACCGCTTGAATAGCACGTACAGTGATATCGGGTATAAACTGATCCTTGCGTATTCCTTTTTTCGTCTTAGGTGCTTTCAATCCATCGATGGCAACGTAATTTAATTTGATATCAATACAATTCTTGCCGTCTTCATTCAAATGCACATTTTCTATTTTCATGCCGCGTACTTCGCCCATGCGGCATCCCGTGGTGAAAGCAAGTAGACTACCGGCATATGCACGAGGATCCGGCCATGGTTCACGCAATAATAGAAATAATTCGTTTTCTTCAAAGACTTTCTTTTCCGGTTTCGGTTCATCTACCGGTTCAATACTTTTCAGATGATTATATGGAATCTTGCCCATGGTTACGGCATAGGATAAAGCCTTGGAAATACACTGTCTTAGTTTATTTAGATTTTCCGGTGAAATGACTTTCGACTTGAACATCTCAATTTGCCAATCTAACAATACTGGCCGTGTTAATTGACTGAGGCTAATTATTTTATTTTTTTCGCACCATGGAAGAAAATGCGTTTCGATTCTGTGCTTGTTATCGTGCAGATACGTGGATGAATATATTTTATTCGCCATACTCTTTTCAGACAGGTATTTTGATTGATCCCGATCCCAAAAGTTAATCAGATAATCATGGAGTGAATCGTCACATGATCCGCCGATTTCCTTCCACCTTGCGGCCGCCTTAATTGCAGCTTCCTTTATTTCTCCGGTATCCAGTGATTCCATGGAGGAATAACACTTCCGACCATCATCATTAGTTTTCCCGAGAATGGCGATGTAATAAACTTTTTTCCATCGGCGGGTTTCTCTATCGCGGATCGTTTTTTTGACAAGGTGGTAAGGCTTCATAGCCGGCCACTTTCGATGATATCGTAGCGGCCAGTCCATACCGCGCCGTCCACGAGGAGCACATCGATACCATTCTCCACTGTGAGAATAGCCTCTGTAATTTCCTCTGTGTTCCTGTAGAACAGCTTCACCATGACTCGTTTTTCCATGTCCCGACCTCCCTTTTGCGGAGGCGGAATGTAGCGACTTTTCGGCGACTTTTCGCCTTTTTAGTCGCTATCGGAATCGGTATCCTTCTTGCAAGTCCTTATACTGTATTGACTTGCTTTTGCGTCCAGGGCGACTCGAACGCCCGACCCACAGCTTAGAAGGCTGTTGCTCTATCCAGCTGAGCTATGGACGCGTGAATCGGGATGAGAGGATTTGAACCTCCGATCTCCTGCTCCCAAAGCAGGCGCCTTAGCCGCTAGGCTACATCCCGAAAAAGGCTGGAAAAATGTACCGGCTTTTCCCCCACGGGTCAAGGACGCGGGGGATTCAGTCCCCCATCAGGCTCTGCATGAACTTCTTCCTGTCCGCGTTCTCCTTCAGCACGATCAGGATGGTGTCCTCCCCGCCCACGGAGCCTACGATGTCCTCGATCTTCAGCTGGTCGATGCCGAAGGCGATCCCCGGCGCGTGGCCCGTCTTGGTCTTCACGACGCAGAGGTTGCCGGAGAACTGGACGCTGCGGATGTCCCGCTTCATGTCGTCGCGGATGTAGGGATCGCGGACCGGTTCCACGGGCGGCTCCACGGAGTAGAAATACTCGCCTTTATCGTCGAGCACGCGTGCGACGCTCAGGAATTTCAGGTCCCGGGACAGCGTGGCCTGCGTCACGTCCATTCCCTCGGCCTGCAGCTTCTCGAGCAGGTCCTCCTGACTGTGGACCTTCGAGGTCTGGAGGATGGAAACGATCCGCCGGCGCCGCGATTCCTGGTTTTTCAATGCAGCCTCCCCGCCCCTACTTTTCCGCCATCGTGATCGCCCCCCGCGGGCAGACCTCGGCGCAGACGCCGCAGCCCGTGCAGAGGTCGGCCTTCACGGTGAAGCTCTCGCCCTGACGGGCGATCGCAGCGCGCGGGCACGCGTTGACGCAGATGTCGCACTGGACGCAGGTACCGCAGGAGAAGCACTCCTCGAGCGAATCCGCCGCGGCCGCCTGGAAGTAGACCAGCTTCACGTTCTCCCGCCGGAAGGGTTCCGTGCCCGCCTCCTCCGCCGCCAGCCCCCGCAGGGTGGCATGGATCTGGAGAGCCACTTTCCGTCCCATGCCGACCGAGTGGGTCACCAGGCCGGGGGCGACCGCGTCCCCGCAAGCATACACCATCGGGAGGTTGGTCGTAAACGATCCCTTGGTGAGCACCAGGCTCTCCCCGGCGAAGTCCAGCTCCGGCACCTCCCCGACGGACACGATCAGGAATCCGGCGCGAAGCGCTTCCCCTTCCTTGAAGCTCACGACGCCGTCCCGGTATCCGGCGATGACCCGGGGGAAGAGGATCCTCGTGCCCAACGCCCGCGCGCGCTCCATCTCCTTGCCGAAGGCGAGGGGCTTGCGCACGTCCACCGCCGTGACGGAGGAGGCGCCGAGGCGGAAGCACTCCGCCGCCGCGTCCATGGCCACGTTGCCCGCCCCCACGATGCACGCGTCCACACCTTGCAGGTTCCGCTGCCAGCTTCCCTCCCGCACCGCGCGGAGGAAGGCGTACGAGGTGACCGCCTCATCCTCCCCCGGGAAGCCGAGGCGACGCGGCTTCTGGGCGCCGATGGCGACCACCACGGCGTCGTGTCCCGATCGGATCTTCTTGAAGGAGGCCGCGTCCACGCCCTTGCCCGTGTGGAACCGCACGCCGAGGGAGCGGATGCGCGCGAGGTCCCGCTCCACGCCCTCCCGCGGCAGCCTGTCCTCCGGAATATTGTGGGTGAGCTTGCCTCCGATGTCGGCGTCCCGCTCGTAGACGTCGACCGCGTAGCCGCGCCGCGCGAGCTGCCAGGCCGCGGAAAGGCCCGCGGGCCCGGACCCGATCACGGCGGCCTTCTCCGGCTGCCGCTCGGCCGGCGCCTCCGCCTCCGCGGAGGGATGATAGTCGCGGGAGATCTCGTCGATGCGCACCGCCTGCCCGAGGCGGTTGCGGGAGCAGGAGGCGCGGCAGAGCCCGGGGCACACCATGCCGCAGCAGGAATGGCGGAAGGGCGTGTATTCGTCGATGAGGGAAAAAGCCTCCCGCAGCCTCCCCTCCTTCAGGTGGCGGATGATGACGGGATTGGGGATCCCGATGGGACAGGCGGCGGCGCACGGCGGCGTGAGGTTCCTGTGCTGCGGCCGCACGCTGCGGCCCACCTTGTTGCCGTTCACGTAGAGGCCGCCGTAGGGCCTCTGCCCCGCCCTGCGGATCACGGTGAAGGGGACGGAAAGGATCCTGTCCATCTCGAGGCCGAAGAGCACGGCGAACTCCCGCAGGCGCGGCAGGATCCCGTCCATGTCCGCGGCGGCCGCCGGTTCCATCACGGCTCCCTTGCCCAGCTGCCACGGCTCCACGAGGCCGCGCACGAAGAGGGTGCCGCCGAAGATGCCGGAAGCCACGTGCCTGTCCACGGCCGACTGCCCGGCGCCGCAGCCATAGCCCAGCACGACGATGGTCCCTCCGGCCATGTACTCGCCCAGGTAGTCCCCGGCGCTCTCCCCGATGATCATGACCGGATGGCTTTCCCGGTACTCCTTCATCATGATGCCGGCGCGGAATCCCGCCTTGCCGCGGATGTAGATCCGGCCGCTGCGCGCCATGTGTCCGGGGATGTCCCCGACGCTTCCGTGGACCACGAGGGACCCGTCGTTCATCGTGTTGCCCACCCCGTCCTGCGCGTTGCCGTGGACGGTCAGTTCCGCTCCGCCCATGAACACGCCCAGGTCCTGGCCCGGCACGCCGTGGATCTCGATGTGGACGCCCTTCTCCAGGCCCGCGCCGATGTAGCGCTGCCCGATCACGTCCTCCAGCACGATCTCTTCACTGCCCTGCGCGATGCTCTCCCGGATCCTCTCGTTGAGTTCCCGGTAGTGCATCGTGCCGACGGAAATGACGCTTCTACCCATCCTACAGTCCCGCCTGCTTCACGCCCAATGCCTTGAGTTCCTCGCCCGTCAGATGCAGGCCCCGGAGGCGATCCCGGTTGCCCACAAGGGAACCGATGGTGTTGATGCCCATGCCGCCCATCAGCTCCTTGATCTCCTCGGACCAGCCCTGGATGAGGCCCAGGAGCGCGTCGCGCGCCTCCTCCACGTCGATCCTCTCCGCCAGGTCGGGCCGGTTGGTGGCGATGCCGTAGCTGCACTTGCTCGCGTAGCAGCGCTGGCACATCCCGCAGCCCAGGGAGACCAGCACCGCGGTGCCCACGTAGACGGCATCGGCGCCCAGGCAGATGGCCTTCAGGACGTCCGCCGAGTTGCGGATCCCGCCAGCGGCCACAAGGGACACCGTGTGGCGGATCTTCTCTTCGCGCAACCGGCGGTCCGCCGCCGCGATGGCAAGCTCGATCGGGATGCCGGTGTACTGCCGGGTCCAGCGGGGTGCCGCCCCGGTGCCGCCGCGGAAGCCGTCGATGGCGATGATGTCCGCGCCGGCCCGCGCGATGCCCGCCACGATGGGGGCGATGTTGTGCACCGCCGACACCTTCACGGAGACCGGCTTCCGGTAGCGGGTGGTCTCCTTGATGGCGTAGATGAGCTGACGCAGGTCCTCGATGGAATAGATGTCGTGGTGCGGGGCGGGGGAAAGCGCGTCCGCGCCCATGGGGATCATGCGCGTCTTGGAGATCTCGCTCGTCACCTTCTCCCCGGGAAGGTGGCCGCCGATGCCCGGCTTGGCCCCCTGGCCGATCTTGATCTCCACGCAGGCGGAGTTCTCGAAGAACGTCGGATTGACGCCGAAGCGTCCGGAAGCCACCTGGACGATGGTCCTTTCCCGGAAGGGATGCAGCTGCTCGTGCAGCCCGCCCTCCCCCGTGTTCCAGTAGGTCCCCGCCTTCCCGGCGGCCATGGCGGCGGCCACCTGGACCCGCAGGTTGATGGACCCGAAGCTCATGGCGGAGAACATGATGGGCGTGGAAAGGTCCAGGAGGGGCGGCGTGGCGCCGCTCTCATCCATGGCCGCGGAGCCGTCGCCGAAGGGCCGGCGGCCCAGGAAGGTGCGCAGCTCCATCGGCTCCCGCAGGGGGTCGATGGGGGGGTTGGTCACCTGGCAGGCGTCGAACTGCAGATGGTCGAAGTAGCTGATCTGGTCGGAATCCGCGCCGCTGGAGATCAGGAGCACGTGCCCGGGCTCCCGTGGATCCGCCTGGCGCCACAGGTTCTTCTCGTGCTTCCTCCAGTAGGCGTGGGAGGAGACGAAGGGGGTCTCGACGATCGTGATGGCCCCCACGGGACACTGCTTCACGCAGTACTGACAGGCGCCGCAGGAGCTGCGGTTGGCCGCCGGAGCGGTGACGGGCTTCCCGTCGGCCACCGACTCGGTGACCAGGCGGATCTCCCCCCAGCTGCACGCCCTGGCGCAAAGGCCGCAGCGGGTGCAGCGCGAAAGGTCGAAGACGGGCATGAACTTGGGCTGGTGCTTCCAGTTGCGCGTCATCGAGAGGTCGGGCTTGTCAGGCGACGGCACCGGGGACCTCCTTCATCGTGACGATCTCGGGCTTGCCGCCCTTGAGCATCCAGGTCTCCTCCCGGTCCGGACAGAGGATCTGGAAGGAGCACTCCTCGCTGGAGAAAAACACGCGGGACCCCTGCCGCGCGGCCACCAGGGGCCGGAGCTTGGAACGGTCGTTCATGGCGATCAGGCTGCGCCCGTTGGAGACCAGGATGGCGAACGGCCCGTTGAGGAGGGCCTGCGCGTAGCCCTGGCGGAGGGAAGCGAGGCGGGAACGCATGGAGGGATCCGCCAGGCGATCGATCTCCTCCCAGAGCGGCGGGGAGAGGATGGCGCAGACGTCGTCGAGGGGGATCCGGCCCTCCCGGGCCAGGAGGTCGAACAGGTAGCTGATGACCTCCGTGTCCGTCTTCAGCGTGCACTCGTAGCCGAACATCTCCAGGTAGTTGCGGTTCACGCCGTAGGAGGTGATCTCCCCATTGTGCACCACGGACCATTCCAGAAGGGAGAACGGATGGGCACCGCCCCACCAGCTCTGGGTGTTGGTGGGGAAGCGGGAATGGACCATCCAGATGGAGGCCTCCATCCTGTCGAGCAGGAAGAACCGTCCGATGTCCTCCGGGAAGCCCACGCCCTTGAACACGCCCATGTTCTTGCCGCAGGACATGACGAAGGCGCCGGGGATGCTCTTGTTGAAGTCGAAGACGAACTTCTTCATGTAGGCGTCCTGGGCCCGGGCATGCAGCATGGAATCGGGGCCCATGTTTGTAAGCTTCAGGTCCTCGTTGGAGGGGCCGGGGATGGTGAAGTAGCGCTTCAGGAGGGGATGCCAGGGGATGACGTCCGAGTCGCGGGTCGGCATATCCTCGGCCACCTTCACGTAGAGGTGCGTCTTGATGAAGTCGTCGGCCTGCCGCACGGCCGCCTCGGTGTCGCAGGCGACGTGGATGGCGTAGTAGTCCTCGAACTGGGGATAGATGCCATAGGCTGCGAATCCTCCCCCCAGGCCGTTTCCACGGTCATGCTGGATGGCGATGGCGCGTATGAAGTCCGCCCCGCGGAGCTTGCCGCCCATCGTATCGATTCCGCCTACGATCCCGCACATAGACCCATCCTTTCCCGCGCAGTCAGTATATATATAAATTTTTCCTATAGATATTCATTGTCCACCATTTGTCAAGAGGCGCCTTGAAGCTGCTGCGGGAAATATCGCCGCCTCGAACGTCTTGGCGCGTCCGGCCGTTCACGGTATCATTTCCCCGGGGAGGGACTATGAGCGGCAAGATCGAGACGTTCCGGCTTGGCAAAGAGGCATCCTGTTCCGTGGCGATGGATCTCGGGATCAACCTCTTCTCATGGACAGTGAAGGGCCGCGAGGTCCTTTTCCGGCCGGAGGGTTTCCCCGGCATCCGGGACCAGTTCTACCACGGGGGCAATCCGATCCTCTTCCCGTCCGTGGGCAGGACCTGGGACCGCGGCAAGGTCCCGCCGCGGCCGGGCGTCTACCGTCTTCACCCGGAAGGAACGGAATACCGCATGCCCATCCACGGCATCCTTCCCGAATGCTCCTGGGCCAAGATCTCCCAGCATGAAAGGGACGAATACATCCGCGCGGAGTTCAAGCTGGAAATCCCCAAGACTGTACAGCGGGACTCCTACCCCTTCGAGCTGGAATACCGCCAGGTCTTCATCCTCACCGCGACGGCCCTGAAGCTGGAGGCGGACTTCCGCAACCTGGGTTCCCGGCCCGCGCCGTTCGCCTTCGGCTACCATCCCTACTTCGCGCTTTCCAACGCGGACCGGAAGGGCATCGAGGTCCGCCTCCCCTGCACCAAGCGCGTGGCCCTCGATCCCGAACTCCTGGTGCCCACCGGAGCTCCCGCAGAGGACGCCGCCGGGACCTTCGAGCTGGAACCGGGAAGGGAATACGACGCGGGCTTCACGGGCATCTCGGGGCGGAAGGCGGAACTGGTGGACCGCCAGGCGGGCCGCACGGTCTCCATCGACGTGGACAGCCACATCGAGAACTTCGTCGTCTACGCGCCGCCGGGAAACCCTTGGGTCTGCATAGAGCCCTGGACCCGCGGCCTGGGGGCCTTCGAGACCCTGAAGGATCCCGGTTGGTGGGAGGCGGGCAGGCCCCTGCCGATCCTGAAGCCCGGGGAAAGCCGGAAGATCGAAGTCTATTACGCCGTGCACGAAAAGGCATAGGAACGGCCGATGGCCCTGGACAACGCGGACATCGCCGCGGTCCTTTCCCGGATCGCGGTCTTCAGCGAACTGGCGGGGGAGAATCCATTCAAGGCACGGGCCTTTTCCAGCGTCGCGCGCGCCATCGAGAAGCATCCCGAACGGGTCGAGGACCTGGCGGCCCAGGGGCGTCTGCGGGAGATCCACGGCGTCGGCAAGAGCATCGAGGAGGTCGTGGCGGACCTGCTGGTGACAGGCCGGTCCGGACTCCTGGAAGACCTCATGGGGAGGTTCCCGGCCGGCATCCAGGATCTGCTCTCCGTCTCCGGCATGGGCCCCAAACGCGTGAAGGCCGTCCATGAGAACCTGGGCGTTTCCACGATCGGGGAGCTGGAATACGCATGCCGGGAGAACCGCCTTGTCGCGCTGGATGGATTCGGGGAGAAGACCCAGGCGAACATCCTGAAGGCCATCGAGTTCCGCAAGCGCAGCCAGGACTCCCGCCTGTTTTCCGATGCCCTTTCCATCGGGGAGGACCTCGTCGCCCTGGCGGTGAAATCCGGCCACTTCCGGCACGTCCAGATCGCCGGAAGCCTGCGACGCGGCAAATCGAGCTTCAAGGACATCGACATCCTCGCCATTCTGGCCCCCGGAACCGGAACGGACGGCGCGCGCGACTTCCTCGCCTCCCTGTCGGATCCGGACGGGATCATCGGGGCCGGGGACACCAAGGTCTCGATCCACAGGATGGGGCTGCAGGTGGATTTCCGCATGGTATCCGCCGGGTCCCACGCCTCGGCGCTCCAGCATTTCACGGGATCCAGGGAACACAATACGTTGTTGCGCTCCCGCGCCAAGGCGCGGGGCCTCAAGATGAACGAATACGGGATCTTTCGGGATGACGGAACGGACATCGCCTGCCCGGATGAGGAGGCGGTCTACCGCGCCGTCGGCCTTGGATGGATCCCTCCGGAGCTGCGCGAGGCCGACGGGGAGATGGAGGCCGCCGAGGCCGGCACGCTCCCGGTCCTGGTGGAGGCGGGGGACCTGCGCGGCATGGTGCACGTCCATACCGACTGGTCCGACGGGACGCGTTCCGTGGAGGAGATGGCGCGGGAATGTCGGAAGCGGGGCTTTTCCTGGATGTGCCTCAGCGACCATTCGCGCACGGCCTCCTACGCGGGGGGACTCGACGCGGAGAGGCTCGTCGAACAGGCGGAAGAGGTGAAGGCCCTCAACCGGAAGCTCTCGCCCTTCCGCATCTTCCACGGCGTGGAATCGGACATCCTGGCGGACGGAAGCCTGGACTACCCGGACGGGGTGCTCGACGGGCTGGACTTCGTCATCGGCTCCATCCATTCCAAGCTCACGATGGGGAAGGAGGAGGCCACGAAACGCCTTCTTTCCGCCATCGCCAACCCGCGGCTGACGGTGCTGGGACACGCGAGCGGCCGCCTGCTCCTGGCGCGGGAGGGATACCCTTTCGACGAGGCGGCGGTGCTGGACGCCCTGGAAGCCCACGGGACGGTGCTGGAGCACAACTGCAATCCCCACCGTCTGGATCCGGACTGGTCCCTGCTGCGCCGCGCGGCGCGTCGCGGCATCCCGATCTCGATCGACCCGGATGCGCACGATCCGGAAGGATTGGACGACATGCGCTTCGGCCTCACCATGGCGCGCAAGGCATGGTGCACGCCGGAGCGGATCTTCAACTGCATGGAGGTGGAGGAAGCGGATGCGTACTTCCGGAAACGCAGGGAAGCCTTCGGAACATCCTGAGAAAGACCGCGCCCGTGAAATCCGCCGCGCACTGGCCGCGGCCTACCCCGACGCGCGCTGCATGCTCGATCACGAGGGGCCTTTCCAACTCCTGATCGCCACCATCCTGGCCGCCCAATGCACGGATGAAAGGGTCAATCTGACCACGCCGGCCCTTTTCGCCCGTTTTCCGGACGCGGCCTCGATGGCCGCCGCGGAGCCGGAGGTTCTGGAAGGCCTGGTCCGCTCCACGGGATTCTACCGCTCCAAGGCGAAAAGCGTCCTTGGCGCCTCGAAGGCCATCATGGACCGCTTCGGCGGCAGATTCCCCGATGTCATGGAGGATCTCCTGCGGCTGCCGGGAGTGGGACGCAAGACCGCCAACGTGGTCCTCGGCACCTGCTTCGGAAAGCCCGCCCTCATCGTGGACACCCATGTACGCCGCGTCACGGGACGGTTGGGACTGGCTTCTTCGGAGGACCCGGACCGCATCGAGGAGGAGCTTGCGGCCCTGCTTCCCGAATCGGACTGGACCCTCTTCTCCCACGGCCTCACCTTTCATGGCCGCAGGGTCTGCGCGGCACGGAAACCGCGTTGCGGCGACTGCACGGTGGCTACGCTTTGCCCTTCGCGCGGGAAGGATGCATGATACGTCGGGATCGACACGGTCTGCGGCGGCAAGGCGCAGTGCGGCTGCTGCCTGGTGCGCATTCTATCGGGGGCCGAATGGTTGAGTCCGGTGCATGAGCCGGCAGCCGGCATCTTGAAATGCCCCGCAAATGTGTTATTATTGTAAAAGAATGGCAAAGAAGTCCCTTTCTTTCCTGATCATCCTCATTGTCTTTGCCACGTTCACGGCGTGCCACAACAGTTCCCTGCTTCTCACGTCTTCCACCAAGGACGAATCCGACTTCGAGATACAGGCTCCGGACGACGGAGCGTTCATGAAGTCCGGACAACAGGTGTCCTTCCAGCTTGCCACGAGCAAGGAATTGGACGGCAAGACGCTGGAAATGGAGATCACGCTCACGTCCAGCGACGGCACCCTGCAGTGGTCGACGAAACTCGCGGGCCCCGCCCTGAACGAGGATCTGCAATTCACCCTCCCCACCCTCGCGGAAGGCAAATACACCCTGGTCTACACGATCTATGAGAACGGTGAGATACTCGCGAAAAAGTCGTCCCTCTTCTTCGCCGTATCCGATGAATACGCCATCACGGGGATCACATCCTTCCCTACGGCCATTGGCACATCATCCAAGGTGCTCCTGACAGCGGAATTGACGGTGCCGAAGGGGGAGGACCCGTTCCTCCGCTGGTCATCCAAAGGGAAGGTGATCAAGACGGGAAACCTGAGCGACGGGCTGGATCAGATCATCTGGACCGCTTCGACGAAAAAGGGCGTGTACCCGATCCTCCTGGAGCTTTTCCCATGTCCGCCCGGAAGCGGTGAAAGCTTCGCCTTCACTTCCTCCTGCTACCTGAACGCGGACCTCTTCGTGACCCAGGAGCGGACGTTCGCCGTGGGAGACCTGACGCCGGAAGAATCCTATTACGTCCTGCATCACATGGCGGCGGACCTTGAGGACGACGGGGTCGCGGCCAAGAAGGCCACACGCTCGATACCCGTCATCATCGGAACGCCGCAGATCACCACGGTGAGCGACGGATTCGGGTTCCACCTGGACGGGAGCTCCGGCTTCCAGTTCCCCTGGCTCATCCTGCCGGTGGAAAACGGGGTCCTGAAGCCTTTTACCGTCCATCTGGGCCTCCAGTGGGACGCGGAAACTGCAACGGAGACGGGTGAAGGGACGTCCACCACGACGAAAACCACGGGAAGGACCATCCTGTCCGTGAAGACGGAGAACAACGCCTTCTCGCTCCTGTTGCGGGAGGACCCCACGACGCGGCTTCCAGTGGCCGTCCTGTCGGTTTCCGGCTCCACCACGGAGGTCCCTTCCGGCCTGGACAAGGTGCCGACGGACAGCCGCACGCAGCTCTCCCTTTCCGTCGTCATGGCGGCCAAATCCGTGACCTTCCTCTGGTTCCAGGACGGGCAGCGGAAGGCCCTGCAGCGGGTACCCGTCGAGATCAAGAACCTTCGAAACAACGGGACCAGCACTGTCGGAGGGGAGAACGGCTTCCTGGGAACCATCGACGAGCTGGGGATCTACTACAAGGACGCGGACGGCAGGTTCACCTGCGATCCGGGCATGTTTTCCATGGCGGCCGCGGCGGCCTACGGCAAGCAACTCGTCCTTGCGGAAGGTTTCGACGGCCTGTTCCTGACCAAGGACTTCACGCTGGCCGGAGAGGGCATCCTCGCGGACGGACGGATGGCGCTTTCCGCAGGCGGCAGCTTGACGCTCCCGGCCCTCTCGACGGAGGAGGGCGAGCTGGACGTGAGCCTGGAAATCCCGGAAGGACCCGAGGACGGCGCCCTGGTGACGGTCTCGGCGAAGGATTCCAAGACGCCGCTCCTTTCCATCCCCATCACCCCGGGGGACAAACCGTTCAAACTGACGCTCACGGGGAAGTCCGCGGCCTACCTCGACCAGAAGGGGACCAGCATGCTCGCCTCATACGATGCGACGGAGCCTCTGGTTCTGGCTGTGGCCAACCCGACGGAAGCAAAGACCGCGCTGCTGCTGGAAAGCCTGCTGGTGCTGCGCCGCGGCCAGGAACCCTGATTCAGGTGATCAACCTGGAAAGCAGCGCGTCGCGCCGCCTCCAGCGCTCATCCACCTTCACGCGCAGATCCAAGGCCACTTTATAGGGGAAAAGCTCCGATAATTCCGCCTCTGCAAGGAGCCGGATCCGGCGGATCTTCTCCCCGCCGCGCCCCACGAGGATCCCTTTCTGGGACTCCCGTTCCACGAAAAGGATGACCCGCGCCCAGAGGAGTTCCCTGTCCTCCCTGTATTCCAGGTCCTCGATGTGGACGTATAGGGCATGGGGGATCTCCTCCCGCGTCTCATGGATGGCCTTTTCCCTCACGATCTCCGAAATACGGAACTCCGGCGTCTGATCCGTGTAGTAATCGTTCGGATAGAGTGGTTCCCCCTCCGGAGAGAGTTTGAAGAGCGCCTTCAGCACCTCGTCCAGGCCGGCGCCCGTCGACGCGATGCCCTGGAACACGGGCGCCGCGGGAAGAGCCGTGGCCACGGCATTCCGGAGGGCCTCCGGGACCGTGGAGACGCGGTCCATCTTGTTGAACAGGACTGCCGTGGGTTTTCCCGTCTGCCGGAGCACGTCGATCAGTTCCGTCTCCTCCCCGCCCAGGTCCCGCGTCGCGTCGATGATGTAGAGCACCGCGTCGACCTCCGAAAGGGAGGACAGCATCAGCTCCCTGAGCTTCAGGTTCAGCTTGCGCTCCGAGAGGTGGAAACCGGGAGTATCCAGGAAGACAAGCTGGCCCGCGTCCCGGGTGAGGATGCCGCGGATCCGGTTCCGCGTCGTCTGCGGCACCGGGGAGGTGATGGAGACCTTTCCCCCGCAGACGGAGTTGAGGAACGTGGACTTGCCCGCCGAGGGACGTCCCGCGATGGCGACCACGGCGGACTTCATGGGGTCCAGTATCCGCCGTACAGCAGGGCGAGCGCCCTCCGGCGGTCGTAGGGGATGGAGGCCGGATCCGTCATCAAGGCGTTCCGCGCGGCATGCCGGCAGGGGCAGTCCCCGTCGTCGGCAAGCGCCGCGACCAGGCCGGGCAGCAGGGCCTGGACCCTGCCCACGGTATCCCGCATGGTGCGGACCACCATGTCCACGCTGACCGCCTCCCCGCCCTCCCTCCAGCAGTCGTAGTCCGTGACCATGGCGACGGTGGCGTAGCAGATTTCCGCCTCCCGCGCGAGTCTCGCTTCCGGAAGCGCGGTCATGCCGATCAACTGGGCGCCCCAGTCCTTGTGGAGCGCCGATTCGGCGCGCGTGGAAAACGGGGGGCCCTCCATGCAGACCAGGGTTCCGCGCGCCTTCATCGGCTGACCCGCCTTCCGGGCGGCGTCGAGGATGCGGTCCCGCATGTCGGCGCAGAACGGCTGCGCGAAGCTCACGTGGCCGGCCACGCCGCCGCCAAAGAAGCTCCCGTCCTTCCGGGACGTCCTGTCGATGAGCTGGTCGCAGAGTACGAGATCCCCCGGCGCATACTCCTCAACGAGGGAGCCCACGGCGCTCACGGAGAGGATCCGACGCACGCCGAGGGACTTCAGGGCCCAGAGGTTGGCCCGCGACGGGACTTCCGACGGCAGGAGCCTGTGCCCCTCCCCATGGCGCGGGAGAAAGGCGACGGGAATCCCGTCCATCGTGCCGATGGAGAAATAATCGGACGGCATGCCGAACGGCGTGGGTACGTCGACGCGCTGCACGTTCCGGATGGAGGAAGCGGCGTAGAGACCGCTTCCTCCGATGATGGCGATTTCCGCGCTGGATGCCATGGACCGATTGTCGCGGTTTTACCCCCGGGATACAAGGGCGGAACCCATGGGGGGTAACAAAAAACAAGCGCCTTGCCGCCGCTTTTTCCCTACTCGGGTTGATTGTCCTTGACTTCGCGGTCGCCTGCTGTATAATAAAATCTGCTTGGGAGCCTTCCGCCCCACAACCTCCAGTACCAATTGGAGGACGGAAGTTTACGGGTGGCCGGGGCGCTTTGCGCTCCGGCCTTATTTTTGCCGGCGCATCGCCGTCCGCGTTGCACAAGCGGGAAAAATTGAGTACTTTTCCACCATGCAGGATAAACCCGAGACTCCCGTAGCGTCGCAGCGCGAAGAAGACGGCGCCATGTTGCAGAGAATCCTCAAATCCCGGACGATCATCCTGTCCGGGGAGGTCAACAAGCCCCTTGCGGAGAAGGTAGTGCGTCAGCTCATCCTCCTGGAGGAGGAAAGCGACGCGGACATCAAGGTCTTCATCGATTCCCCCGGCGGGGACGCCGATGCCGGATTCGCCATCTTCGACATGATGCGCTTCGTGAAGCCGAAAATCACGATCGTCGGCATGGGCCTGGTGGCCAGCGCGGCCGCCATCATCCTCCTGGCGACGCCGAAGGAACGCAGGTTGGCCCTGCCCAATTCCCACTACCTGATCCATCAGCCGATGAGCGGCACCCGCGGCGTGGCCACGGAGATCGAGATCCACGCCAAGGAGCTGGAAAAGCTGCGCATCAAGATCAACAAGCTAATCGCGGAAGAGACCGGGCAACCCCTGGAATCGGTGGAAAAGCACACGGACAGGGACTACTGGTTGAACGCCGAGGAGGCCGTCGCCTACGGACTGGTTTCCCGCGTCGTGACAAAGGGAAAGGAGCTGTAGCCTGGAACGCAGCGGCCTCCCTGCCCTGCTGGCCGCGGCGGTGAAGGAGATCGACCCATCCGCCCTTCCGGCAGGCCTCGGTATTTCCCGCGGCAAGGTGCGGGACGTCGTGGACCTGGGAAACGAACTCCTCATAGCCACGACGGACAGGATCTCCGCCTTCGACCGCGTGCTCTCGACCATCCCCTGCAAGGGGGAGGTGCTCAACACGCTATCCCTGTTCTGGTTCGGCAAGACCGCGGACATCATCCCCAACCACGTCGTGGAAGAGGTGAGCCCCCGGACCGTACGGGCCGTAAAATGCCGAGTCCTCCCCGTGGAGATCGTCGTGCGCGGCTATCTCACCGGCTCCGCGTGGCGCGACTACCAGAAGGGGACCTCGGTTTCCGGGATCGCCCTGCCGCAGGGAATGCGCTGCAACCAGAAGTTCCCGGAGCCTCTCATCACCCCATCCACGAAAGAGGAGAAGGGGAAGCATGACCGGCCCATCTCCCGGGAGGAGATCGTCTCCGGGGCCGTAGTACCCCGGGCGATGTGGGAACGGCTCGAGGAGACGGCCCTGGCCCTCTTCCGCAGGGGGACGGAAACCGCCGCCGCCCGCGGGCTCATCCTCGTTGACACGAAGTACGAGTTCGGCCTCAAGGACGGCACGTTGCGCCTGGTCGACGAGGTCCATACTCCCGATTCCAGCCGCTACTGGTACGCGGACACCTACGAATCCCGCTTTTGCTCCGGGGAGAAGCAGAGGGAGCTCGACAAGGAATACCTGCGGCAATGGCTCCTGGAACGGGGGTTCTCCGGGGACGGGACGCCGCCCGCCATCCCGGACGACGTACGCATCGAGACGGCCTGGAAATACGTGACCGCCTGGCAGACGATCACGGGGACCCCGTTCACGCCCCGCTCCCTTCCGCCCGCGGAAGAAGCCCGACGGATCGGGGATGCGGCCCGCAGGACGACGGCTGCCCCATGAGCCGCGTCCGGACGCTCTGCCTCCTGTTCCTGATCCCCGCGGCCGCCCTCCTGGGTGAGAAGAAGTTCACGGTCATGAGCTACAACGTGCAGAACCTGTTCGACGACGTGCACGACGGCAGCGAATACAGGGAATACGACCCGGCGGGCGGTGCGTGGAACACGGAGGCCTTCCGCGTCCGCGTGGACGCCATCGCGGAGGTGATCCGCAAGTCCGTGGCCGGCGGGCCCGACATCGTGGCGCTCCAGGAGGTGGAAAGCCTCCTGGCCCTGAAAAAGCTCAACGAATGGGGACTGGCGGACCTGGGATACAACCAGTTCGTCTTCTACCCCAAGAACAACCTGGCGGCCAATGTCGCGGTGATGAGCCGCATGCCCGTGGAAAGCGTCCACGCCTTCACCATCGGCAAGTGGGGGGACAATCCCGTGCGGGACGTCCTGGAGGTCGTATTCCTGCGGGACGGCCGCAGACTGCACCTCTTCGTCTGCCATCTGAAGTCCAAGACGGGAGGGGACCGGGACACCGAACCGGCGCGCCTGGAGGGGGCCTCGAAGATCGCCCGGCGCGTGCGGGAAATCCTGGGCTCCGAGGCCGACGCGGACATCCTCATCACCGGGGATTTCAATGAGAGCCTCGACGAGTACAGACTGGCTCGCAAGGCCTATCAGACCGCCCTGGTGCCCCTGGACGCGGGGGCGCCGGAGGAGTTTTTCAGCGACAGCCTGTTCCTCAGTTCCGTCCCCGCGGACGCGGGCCTTTCGGGAGGCCGCGTGGTCTTCTACGAACCCTGGTTCGAGCTGAAGGATGAGGGGCGCGGATCCTACTCCTACAGGGGCAAGTGGGAAACCATCGACCACATGCTCCTTTCCGCCGGGCTTTTCGACGACAAGGGCTTCTCGTACAAGAAGAGCAGCTTCCGGGTCATGAAGGAAGGATTCCTCGTGGAAGGCCCCGCCGAGACGCCGCGGAAGTGGACCGATCCCAAAGGGGCGAAGGGATACTCGGACCACCTTCCCCTCCTTCTGACCCTCACGTTCTCCAAATAACGGTACGCTGCGGCCTCTGGCGCGGTACGCTGCGGCCTCTGGCGCGGTACGCTGCGGCCTCTGGCGCGGTACGCTGCGGCCCCTGGCGCGGTACACTGCGGCCATTTCCACCCGCTTGCCTGTCCCCCCCTCTACGTCCTATAAAGCATGCGATGGAAACCTACTCCTCGGAAAACCAGTACCTTGCCGCGCTGCAGGACCGTTCCGCCCTGCCTGCCGGCTTCCGCGCCGCCACGACGCCCCTCACGTTCTTTCCGGCGGAAAAGAAGATGGCGCAGCCCATGAAGATGAACCTGTCGCTCATCCTCCTGGACGAGCCGACGGCCGCCTTCGCCGCGGTCTACACGCGCAATTCCATGCCCGGTGCGCCCGTTCTCATCGGCAGGGAGCGCCTTTCCAACCCGTTGCTGCGCGGGGTCCTGGTCAACAACCGCATCTCCAACGTCTGCACGCCGGGCGGCAAGGAGAACGCGGTACGCCTGATGGACTCCCTGGGAAGGGTCCTGGGAGCCCCCGGAGGGCAGTTCCTGCCAGCCTCCACGGGCATCATCGGATGGGGGCTTCCGGTGGAGGAGATGGAACGGGCCATGCCCGTGCTCCGGGACGGACTGCAGGCCGACTCGATCCTCCCGCTGGCGCGGGCCATCATGACAACGGACCGGTGGCCCAAGGTGCGCCGCGCGACGGCCGGGGCCGGAAGCGTGGTGGGCATCGTGAAGGGCGCCGGCATGATGGAGCCGAACCTGGCCACGATGCTCTGCTTCCTCTGTACGGACCTGGCCGTGCCGCGGGGGGAGCTGCGGGAACACCTTGCCTGGTGCGTGGAGCGGAGCTTCAACCGCATGTCCGTCGACTCGGACCAGAGCACCAGCGACACGGTCATCCTGATGGGTTCCGGCCGACGCGGCGCGGTGAAGCCGGAGGAGTTCCGCGCCGCGCTCCTTTCGGTCTGCAGCGGCCTGGCCGCCGACGTCGTTCACAATGGGGAGGGCGTGGGGCACGTGATGCGCGTGACGGTCCGCGGCGCCCGCGACGAGCGGGCCGCTCGTGAGATCGGGAAGGCGGTCGTCAATTCACCCCTGGTGAAGACGGCCATCTGCGGCAATGACCCCAATGTCGGTCGGATCGCCTCCGCCGTGGGGGACCATCTGGGCAACGCCGGCACCCCGGTGGACCCGCGGTCGGTGCGTATCGCCATGGGAGGCATCGAGATCTTCAGCGGCGGATTCTTCCGCCTCACGCAGGAGAAGGAAACGGCCCTCTCCGCCTACCTCGTGGAGTGTGCACGGGATCCCGCGCACAAGGGATGGCCCGAGCACGACCGCACGGTGGACATCGAGATCGGCTTCGACGGACCCTCAGCGGCCGTGGAGGTGCTGGGAGCCGACCTGTCGCACGAATACGTGAGCGAGAACGCGGATTACAGGTCTTGATGCGGGATGCGGAGACTACCGTTCCCGGTAGATGATTCTTCCCCGTGTCAGGTCGTAGGGAGAGAGTGCGACTTTCACCTTGTCTCCGGGTACGATGCGGATATAGTGCTTACGCATTTTACCGGATAAATGGGCCAGGATCAGGTGCCCATTCTCCAATTCCACTCGGAACATCGTGTTGGGAAGCGATTCCTTAACTTTGCCATCGACCTCAATTGCTTCTTCTTTTGCCAAAAAAACCCCCTTTGGAACACATCAGAGTACGGGAAAACGAGGGGAAGAGTCAATACGGGAAATACGGGAAAAAAGGTGCGCATCTTGACAGAACCTTCATTTTCTGTTCCTAATAATCACCCTTTTCAAAATCATACAAACCAGGGTAGGTATATCGTATGGATGACAGTTTCCAGAAGAAGATGAAAACGTCACTCCTGGACCAGAAAAAGGAGATATTGAAAAATCTCGCTTCGGAAAGCGAGGATTTCCGCAATATCATCGAGGATCTGGATCCCAAGGATCTGGTGGATATCGCGACGGACGATATCGACAGGAAGACCCTGGAAGCGCTCGGCACGCAGGAGCTGAAGCGCCTTCAACTGATCGAATCCGCGCTCTCGCGCATCCAGAACGGGAAGTACGGCACCTGCGCCCGCTGCTCCAAGAAGATCCCGAGGGAGCGCCTCCAGGCCATTCCGTACGCGGTGCTCTGCATCGATTGTAAATCTTCGGATGAAAGACGTAACCGGTAGATTCCGCGGCGGACGATAGACCGCCCGCCGCTTTTTCTAATCACCTTTTCCGATCGCTCCGATACTTGAATGGACAGGACGATCGGCATGAGCGACGGCATTTCAAGCATCGGATCCCTGGCCATCACGGCGCTCCCTCCCATCCAGATGACGGAGGGGCGGAAGCTGTCGTACCGGGTACGGCCCTCCATGGCCGTCAACGCCAGGTTCAAGCATATCCAGGTCATCCCCGATTCCACGCTCAAGGGCGGGATTCCCCTCTACAAGCTCACGGTCCTGGACAGCCTGATCGAAAGGCTCACCCGCACGCCGGGAGGAGGCACGATGGAAAGCCGGAAGGTGACGGCGGATACCATCGACGGGGTGATCCAGGACATCAACGGACGCCTCACGGGCCGATCCGGAACCTACATGGCGGGCCTCCAGCCGTACACCGGGCTGGTGGTCGACATGGTCGCCTGAACCTTTCAGCTCACTGCCATTCCGGATTGCCCATGCGCTCCCGTTCCAACGTCGTGTCCGGCCCGTGACCGGGAAAGACGCGCGTCTGGGGCGGCAGGGTCATCAACTTCTTGCGGATGCTTGAAGCGAGCCTGTCGGCGTCCCCGCCTGGAAGATCCGTCCTGCCGACCCCCTCGCAGAAAAGCGTGTCGCCGGAGAAAAGCAGGGCGCCCTTCTCGCTGTAGAAGCAGACGCTCCCCGGCGTATGCCCCGGCGTCTCGACGACGGACAGGTCCGTTCCCAGGACCTTCCTCCCGACCCGCAGGAGGACGTCGGGTTCCGGGTAGGAGGCGAATTCGGTTTCCCCGAATAGTGCGGAATCGATGCCCAGGGAGCGCAGGTCCCGCCGGTGCGCCGTGCCGGATTTCCTGCCCAGGTAGGCGCGGTCGTCCCCGTGGATGGTGAACTTGAGAGTGATCCCCTTGGCGGCGAGCAGGGCGCGCAGGGCGACGACCCCGGCCACATGGTCCAGATGCCCGTGCGTGAAGGCGACGCCCTTCACGGACAGGTTCATGTCGCCGAGGCGGGAAACGATCTCCTCGGCGCCGCCGCCGGGATCGATGATCACGCACTCCTTCCCGTCCAGAGAATAGATGTAACAGTTCGTGCTCAGGAGACCTACGATTATCCTTTGCACCATGGTATATTCAGGCTAAAGGAATCACGCCGATTGCGCAATACTGCCATCGCCTACTTCATCATCATCCTCCTGGCGGCCTCGGTGTTCTTCCTGCTGATTCCGGGCATCGGCGCCTTCCTGACCAGGGCGCGCTGGCGCCGGTTCCGCAAGCTGGTGCAGGAGGCCTCCCGCTATCCCTTCGCCAGGCCGGAGGAGCGGGAGAACACGGGGCGGTACCGCTTTTTCGGATCGCTGGAGGCCATCCAGGGAGAGGACAGGATCTGGGTCACGGACGGCAAGCTTTCCGTCGCCGTCGAGATGAGGGACGCAATGGTCCACATCCTGCCCGAGGAGACCGAGGAGGAGGGGGCGAAGGCGGCGGAGTTTTCCGTCCTCCCCTGGAACCGCATCTTCTCCCTCCCGGAGGGCACCGCCATGCTGGTGGCCGGTGAGATGCACCGCGAGGGCGGTCGGGGCGTCTTCAGGCCGCGCCCCGGCGCCCCGCTCCTGGTGGTGATCTACGAAGGGGACAGGAAGAACATCATCCGCAGGGCCATCTGGGGAGGCCGTCAGCACAATGAGTACTGGAACGAGTTCACCATCCCTTCCCTGATCACCGGATCGTTCAGCCTCATCGTGCTCACGTATCTGCTGCTCAGGAATCCCGACCTGCGCGGCCTGGCGCTGTTCGCCCTGACTCTCAGCCTGTCCCCCGTCATCCCGTTCATCCCGCCCGGGTTTCCGCTGTATTTCGCCTTCCGCACGCTCTGGCACCGGGCCAGGCTGATGAGGGCGCAGCGGGACGTGCTTCGCCTTCCCCTGCACTTCTTCCCCAAGGTCGACGCGACGCCGGAAGGGCCCCTGGCCACCCTGCTTCCGGACATGGAACCGTACCTGATGGTCCAGGGCCGCTACGACGCGGAGAACGGCCGCTTCCTCGTCGGGAACAGGGACCGGCAGGGACTCGCGGGCACGGAGTTCCTGCTGCCGGCCGACGTGGAACGGCTGGACATGTCCTACCCGATCCCGCGGCGAAGGCAGGTCCGGGCGGAGGACGTCAGCTTCCTGTTCGGGGCCTATGTGGCGGAGGGGAACACCGTACGCATCAGGGCGCCCGAGGATCCCATGGCGGAGCTTCTCCTGATTCCAGGCGATCCATCGATGCTGGCGGACGAATGCAGCAGGAATGCGCGCGCCTTCGAGATCCTCTCCGGCCTGATCATCGGCTGCAACGTCGCGGGCAACCTGCTCACGCTCTTCCTCCTGCTCACCCGTTTCACGGGTTGACGGAGACCTTGGCCGCGCAGGCCAGATGCACGGGCTTCTCGACGCTCTGGAACTTCAGGTGGTAGACGGACAGCGAAGCCTCCACGGGAGCGGCATCGGGGAGCAGGACGAGACCGTCGTGCAGCAGGAAGAGGACCTTGGCCTGCATGTAGTAATCGAAGAAATCCGTGAGGAACCAGATGCGGCCGCCGGGGACGAGGCACCCGTGCATGGCGCGCAGGGTCTCCATGGTGAGGAATCTCCGCTTCCGGTGCCGGGATTTGGGCCAGGGATCCGGGAAATAGATGTGGAACGCATCTATGGAGCCGGGGGGGATTTCCTCGAGGAGACCCTCCCCGGCGCATTCCAGGACCACGACATTGGAAAGGGCGCGCTTCTCCGCCTTGTCGCGGGCTTTCAGGACCCTTTTTTTCTTGATCTCCACGCCAATGAGCAGGATTTCCGGCCTCCGCGAGGCGTACTCGCAGAGGAAATGCCCATTCCCGCACCCGATCTCGACCTCGATGCCGCGGACGCCGGGGTGGCCGGCGATCGCCTCACCGAAGCTCACGCGGCGGTTTTTCCTCGCGCTTCTTGGCATAGTCGATGGCGAGGGGCTTGCCCTTGAAATCCGTTCCATTCAGCTTTTCGATGGCGGCGGCGGCCTTGCCGTCCACGATTTCCACGAAGGAATACTTGTCGAAGACCTTGATGTCCCCAAGGTCCTCCTTGCCCACCCCCAGCGTCTCCGTGAAGAGGGCGATGAAATCCTTGGGCCAAAGCCTCCGGTTGCGGCCCGCGTTCACGAACAGGCGCGTGAAACCGGCCGTCTTCTGCCTGCCGCCGCCGCGTGGGGAGCTGTCCTGCCTGACGCCGCGGGGTGCACCCTCCGGTCTGGCGCCCCTGGGAGCGCCGCGGGACGGCGCCTTGGAGGCGGCGGGGGCCGCCTGGGAGGCGAGCAGGCAGGCCGTGAACCAGGACCGCCTGTACCAGGGGACCTTCCTGCGGTACAACGCCCTGATCGCCGCCAATTCCGCGGGATCCACGGTGGAAAGCTTTTCCATGATTCCGTCGATCAGACGGTGAAGCATCTCGTCATCCGACGGTAATTCGTCTTTTTGCATTGTCACGCCCGTACTCTCCTGCAATGTGGTGAATTTTCGCATCTGGCTCTTTGAGACCAGGAAGATGGTCTCCTTGCCCTTCAGGCTTTCCCGCAGGAGCTTGCGAAGCGACTCGTCGCTGCCCTCCTCGGGAAGATCGAAGAAGATCACGTGGGAAATGCCCGTGAGATCCGCCCCATGGAGGACCCGCTCCGGGACGCAGAAGATGCGCAGGTTCCGTTTCTGCATCTCGGCGAGCAGCTTGGGGCCCGTCATGGTCCCCGTCTCCCCGCTCAGGCTTCCCGCGGGAAGACCCGGACTGCCGATCCCCGCTGCCAGCTTTTCCCCGACGCGGGCGACATCGCAGATGACAAGGGCCATGGTGACGCCGCGCATCGTCAGCAGCAGCTTCAGCGCGTCTTCCCGGCCCTGCGCGGTGGTCTCGTACCAGCAGAAGCCCGGGGTCCGCTCCTCCCGGTTGCCCGGAAGGTCCGCGGCGGACAGGAAGACGGGACGTTTGAGGAAAGGCAGAAGGACATTGTGGTCCTTCGCCATGTGGGGGCAGAGCAGCACGGTCTGGCGGTTCTGGGAGATCTTGGCAAGGATGAACTGAACGTCCTTGTCGAAATCCTCCCGTCCATCCTCCTCCGGTTGATCGATGATCAGGGCCCGCACCCCGTCGAAGGGAACATTGCCGAGTCGGATGTGGTCGATCACGCGCTCCGTGGTGCCCACCACGATGTCGGGGGTCTTCTCCAGGCGCCGCTGCTCCTTGCGCGCATCATCCAGATCCCCCAGGCAGGTGACCGTGGGCGGATTCGCCATGCCGCGGGAAAAGCGGGCAAACTCCGCGCCGATGGCTTTCACGCGATCGGCGCCGAAGGCGAGGATCAGGGCATGCAGCCCATGCCGGTCCCTGCGTGTCGCCGCCAGGAGCGGTAGGACGAAGGAGGCGGTCCTGCCGCTTCCCGATCCCGCTTCGATGGCGATGTCCCTTCCCGAAAGGAAAGCGGGAAACGCCTTTTCCTGAAGCGGAGTCGCTGCCGTGTGGCCCGCCTTCTGGAGGAGCCGCATGATCTCCTGTTGTGGGGTTGTCTTGTTTCCTGTCATGCGTTGCCGCCACGTCCCCTGAAGGACGCGCGGTGATACTCAAACATAGCCCAGGGGGGGTAGGACTGTCAAGAAAGGCGCAAGGGGGATCAGAGGATGCCCCCCAGGAGCCGATATTGGAGGAGGAGGACTCCATGACGCGGATAAAGATCCTGTTGCCGGCTCTCCTCGCCGTCCTTTGCCTGATGGGCGCGGATGCGGAAACCTTCCGGTACGCCTACACCAAGGGAGAGAAGTATCGGGTCCTCTCGAAGGTCTTCGAGGCGGTCTTCGTCAACGGCATCTTCTCCCATCAGGCGGACATCCTCAACAGGATCGCCGTGGAGGTGACGGACGTGCACGGCGGCTCGGGAGACCACGCGGTGAGCTACCAAACCTCGGAACGCGCCTACGGATCCTCCAACACCTACGAATGGTCCGAGGAGTACGGCTCCGTCTTCTCCCGCGATGAACTGGGACGGTACACGATCGATCCTTCCTATTTCATGCCCGTCGTGAGGGACGTGCCCCTGATGGCGGAACAGGACGTGAAACCGGGACAATCCTGGACCGCCGAGGGCAGCGAGGTGCACGATTTCCGCCGCAGTTTCGGCATCGAGAAGGCGTTCCACTTCCCCACCAGCGTGGGCTATACCTACCTGCGCGACGAGCGGTACAAGGGCCTGCGCTGCGCGGTGATCGGCATCCGCTACAATGTCTTCCACAGGATCACGGACGTTCCGCGCACCGCGAAGACCTACCCGACGCGGATCACCGGAACCTCGGATCAGAAGCTGTGGTGGGACCTGGACAACCACCGGGAGGTGTACTATGAGGAGGAGTTCGACTTCATCTACACGCTCGCTTCGGGTCAGGAGATCGAGTACGAGGGGTCGGCCAATGCGGAGGTGATCGACGCGCAGCCCCTGAACAAGCCCAAGATGGTGGAGGACATCCGCAAGGACATCGAGAAGATCCCGGACGCGAGCGTACGGCAGGACGAGACCGGCGTCACGATCACCCTGGAAAACGTGAACTTCCCCCCCAATTCCTTCGAATTGCTGCCCCAGGAGAAGGACAAACTGCGCCGGATCGCGGAGATCCTCAATAAGTATCCGGACCGGGACATCCTGGTCACGGGATTCACCGCCAGGGCGGCCGGGTACACGGAAGAGGAGTACCAGTACCTTTCCGAGATGCGGGCCAAGGCGGCGGGCGACTACCTTCTTTCCCTTGGCGTTCGCAAGGCGGAGCAGCTTACGTCCAAGGGCATGGGATCCCGCAATCCCATCGGGAGCAACGACAGCGAGGAAGGAATGAGGAAGAACCGGAGGGTCGAGATTACGATCCTGGAAAACTGACGGAAACCGACCTTTCCTCCGGCCGTCCAGTCCCGTGCGGCGGTGCTTTCTTGACTTTTCCAATCGGATTTCCATACCATCCTTCCACTGGAGGCATCCATGAACATTTTCTATGAGAAGGACATCCGCGCCGACTGGCTCAAGGGCAAGAAGGTGGCGGTCATCGGCTATGGGAGCCAGGGGTTCGCCCACTCGAACAACCTGAGGGACTCCGGGGTCGATGTAGTAGTAGGCCTCCGCAAGGGAAGCCCATCCGAGAAAAAAGCGTCCGAGGCGGGACTCAAGGTCATGGAGACCGCGCAGGCCGCCGCGTGCGCCGACGTCATCATGATGCTCATCCCGGACCACCTTCAGGGCGACGTCTACGCCAAGGACATCGCCCCGGGGCTGAAGAAGGGAAAGACCCTCCTGTTCGCCCACGGCTTCAGCATCCACTACAAGCGCATCAGCCCGCCTGAAGGCGTCGACGTGGCCATGGTGGCGCCCAAGGGACCGGGCCACACGGTGCGCCGCCAGTTCGAGATGGGCTACGGCGTCCCCTGCCTCGTCGCGGTGGCCCAGAACGCCACGGGCAAGGCCCGGGAGACGGCCCTGGCCTATGCCCTCGCCATCGGCGGCGCCAAGGCGGGGGTCATCGAGACCACGTTCAAGGAGGAGACGGAGACCGACCTCTTCGGGGAGCAGGCCGTCCTTTGCGGCGGGGTCTCCCATCTCATGCAGGCCGGCTTCGAGACCCTGGTGGAAGCCGGATATGCGCCGGAGATGGCCTACTTCGAATGCATCCACGAGATGAAACTCATCGTGGACCTCATCTACGAGGGAGGCCTTTCCGGGATGCGCTACTCGGTCTCAGACACCGCGGAATACGGCGACTACACGTCCGGTCCCCGCGTCATCACGGCGGAGACCAAGAAGGAGATGAAGCGGATCCTCGCCGACATCCAGAACGGCAAGTTCGCCAAGGAATGGATGGACGAGAACGCCAAGGGACGCAAGGCCTTCCTGCACATGCGGGAGGAAGGAGCCGCCCACCAGTTGGAGAAGGTGGGGGAGAAGCTGCGCTCCATGATGCCCTGGATCGCCAAGAACCGCATGGTGGACAAGAGCAGGAACTAGAGAGGGATCCCGCCGGTGCCGGGGGAACGCGGCTTTTCAGGCGTTCCCCGGGCCTCCCGGCCGTTACGGAACGCGGTTGAAGACGACCACGCAGTCCTCCCCGGCGCCCGCCGCATAGAGATTCTTCCCGTCCGGCGACACGGCGCATCCCCTGACGCCGTCCAGTCCTTCCACCCCGTCCTCCCCGTCACGACGCACCGAAAGGAATCCCACGGCTCCCGTGCCCGGGTCCCTGGAGAAGGCCGAGAGCGCATCCTCCCCGCCGGCCGCCACATAGACGTTTTTGCCGTCCGCGGATACGGCGCATCCGCGGGAGTAGTGGAGTCCGTCCACCCCGCCCGTGCCGTCCTTCAGCATGGCGGAAAAGGCAAGGGTTCCCGCGGAGGCGTCCCGCAGGAAGACGACAAGGGCGCTGTCGTAGTAGGAAGCCACGAAGACGGCGGTGCCTTCAGGGCTCACGGCCACCCCAGAGGCGCCGTTCAGGCCGTCCACGCCCGATGAGCCGTCCAGGAAGGACGCCGCCGGGCTGAGGTCCCCCGTGGAGGCGTCCCGGCAGAAGGAAAGGAGGGCGTCGTCGCCCCAGGCCGCGGCGAAGACCGCGGCTCCGTCCGGCGAGACGGCGACGGACGAGACGCCGCCCAGGAGATCCACCCCACCCTCCCCGTCCCGGATGCAGCCGCGGAAGCTCAGGGCCCCGCTGTCGGCGTCCCGGCGGAAGTGGGCCAGGGCATTGTCCGCGTAGCCCGCGGCGTAGAGGCTGAGGCCGTCAGGCGACACGGCGATTGCGCGGACGCCCGCGATCCCGTCCACGCCGTCCGCGCCGTCGAGGACGGCGGAGAGGAAGGACAGGGCGCCCGTGTCGGAGTCCCGGCGGAAGACGGCGAGCGCGCCGTCCGAAGCGCCTCCGGCATAGACGAACGCCCCGTCCGGCGGGATGGCGAGGCACTCGACGCCTCCCAGTCCGCTGACTCCGCCGATTCCATTGACGTAGCGGCCCCGGAAGGACAGGGCGCCCGTGTCCGTGTCCCGCCCCATCCAGACCAGCGAGTCGTCCGACGTGCCCGCGGCATAGAGGCTTGTCCCGTCGGGGGAAAGGCAGACGGCGCGGCATCCGGAGAGGCCCGCCGCGCCGTCCGCACCGTCCTGCACCAGATTCGACCATGACGCATAGCCCTGCGGCAGGGATTCCAGGACCCGCACGAAGCGGCCTTCGGATCCGGCCCGGCGCGAGTCCGCCGAGACGGCCACCGCATCGACCCGCCGCAGTCCCTCCGCCAGGCCGGGCCCCAGGGTCAAGGAGGCCCCCTCGGCGAGGCGCACGCCGTCCAGGTACCAGCGCACGGCGCCGGGGCTTCCGTCCACCGAGGCCTCCAACAGGCAGGAGCCCGCGGCGCCCAGCTCGTTCTGACAGCCGGACATGGCAATGGCGATGGGCGCGTCCGCGAGGTGGACCAGGGTCACGGTCATGGAGGAAGCCGCCATGGTGGCTTCCGTGAAGTCGAGGGCGCCCGTGGTGGTCTCCCCCTGCACGATCCGTACCGCCTCCGCGGCTCCCGTGAGGGCCGCGCCGCCGTTTTCCAGGCTCAGTTCCAGCGTATACCATCCGGCAGGGATGTCCTCCCGGAGACAGGCGGCGCTTCCTTCCGCCATGGTGAAGTCCAGGTCCAGGGAGGCGCCGACGGCGGGCACCAGGAGGCAGCGGATGGAGGGAGCCTTCAGCGCGGAGGCGGTCCAGAGCACGGTGAGGGAGAGCGTCCCGTTCCCGCCCAGGGGCGTCACCGTGACGGAGAGCTCCCTCTCCTCCCCCGCCTCCAGCGTGACCGACGCGGATCCCGAACCGATCACCGTCCCCTCCGCATTGCGCGCATAGGCCGTCACCTGCCAGTCCCCGGCCGACAAGTCCAGGAGCGTGACCCCGGTCCCCTCCGTGGAACCCTCCGCCGCGCTCCCGTCGGGACCCGACGCCTGGACCAGATAGGAGGAGGCGGTCATGTCGAGGCCGGGTACGAGGCTGCGCGTCTCCGCCTCCAGGCTGAAACGCAGCGCCAGGCTGCAGGTCCCCCCGCAGCCGGACGGCCCGGCGCACCCGGTCCAGAGCAGGAACGGCAGGAATGCAAGGACGGGAAACGGACGTTTCATGGGTTCCTCCCGTACATCAGGTACGGGCCGCCATTCCCAGCGCTTGCGCCGAACGGAAAACTTGACTTTCACGGTCACGTGCCCTACTGTGAAGGCAAATCGTTGCCGTTCCCTGGGAAGGAAAGGAGATGGACAAATGGTAGGAATCATCATCGGAGCGATCCTCGTCCTCGGCGGGGTCGGGATGTACTTCGGCTCCCAGTCGCAGAAAAAGAAGCTGGACATCATCAAGGGGACGGAGACCTCCACGGCGGCCGCCCTCAAGGACATCGCCTCCTCCGTGGCCAAGGACATCGGTGCGGGATCGTTCAACCAGATCGTCGAAGTGAAGGGCAAGATCGAATGCGATCAGCCGCTCGCCTCCGAACTGAGCCAGACGCCCTGCGTCCACTACTCCATGAAGATCGACCGCGAGTGGGAGGAGACCTACTGGGACACGGATTCCGAGGGGCACAGGACGCAGAAGACCCGGCGCGGCTCCGACAATGTCTCCTCCAACACCCGCAGCATCCCCTTCCTGGTCCGCGACGCCACGGGCACCATCAAGGTGGACCCCACGGGGGCGTCCATCGACTCGGAGAAGGTCTTCTCCCGCTTCGACCCCGGGGAGATCAGCGGCGGCAGCATCCGCATCGGCCGCTTCGCGCTCAACCTCGCCTCCAACCTCATGGGAGGCGGCCGCAGGACCCTCGGCTACCGCTACGAGGAAAGCGCCGTCCCCCTGGGCCGCGACATCTACGTGCTCGGCGAGGCGGTGGACTCCTCCGGGGAACTGCGGATCCAGAACCCTTCACAGAAGGGCGGCAAGTTCATCGTCAGCCTCAAGAGCGAGGAGCAGCTGGTGAAGAGCGCAGGCAGCGCCACCAGGGGGCTGATGATCGGCGGGTGCGTCGCGGCCGCCCTCGGCGTGGTGCTCGTGATCCTGGGGGCCCTGGGAGTCTTCTAGGCCGGGCCTACGGCAGGCGCTGCGCGTGGCGCGGGGGGAACTCCTCGTCGCCGAAGGCGCCGCGGAAGGAGACGTCCATCCACTCCTTCGGATAGCCGCAGCGGAAGGGCACGCGATCGGAAAGCCTCTTCCGCTGCGCTTCCGGAAGGTCCCAATCGCCCGCCACGCAGTTGTCCTCCAGCTGTTCGAGGGTGCGCACGCCCAGGATGGGAGAGGTGACGCGCCGGTCGCCGAGGAGCCAGGCAAGGGCGACCTGCGAGGGCGTCTTTCCCTCTTCCTTGGCCACGGCGGCCGTCTCGTCCACCACGCGGAAGGAGTCCTCGTTCCAATAGCGGGGCACGTCGATGCCGGCGCGCACGCTGACGCGGCTGCCGGGCGCCGGTTCCTTCTGGCCCCTGTACTTCCCCGTCAGCATGCCGCTCGCAAGGGGGCTCCAGCACATCAGGCCCATGCCCTGGTCGTCGCAGGCGGGAAGGATCTCCCGCTCCACGTCGCGGCGCAGCAGGCTGTACATGTACTGTCCGGAGACGAAGGTGGAAAGCCCGGCGGCCGAGGCGGCGGCGTTCATCTTCACGATCTGCCAGGAGTACAGGTTGCTGCACCCCACGTAACGCGCCTTGCCGGAGCGCACCAGGTCGTCCAGCGCGCGCATGGTCTCCTCCACGGGGGTGAAGGGGTCCGGCCCGTGGATCTGGTAGAGGTCGATGAAATCCGTGCCAAGGCGCCGCAGGCTGGCCTCGCAGGCCTCCATCACGTGCTTGCGCGACAGGCCCTTCGCATTGGGGGTCTTGCCCCTGCGGAACCAGCACTTGGTGGCGATCACGAGGTCCTCGCGCGGAAGCCCCCGGATGGCCTCCCCCAGCCATTGCTCCGCGACGCCGTCGGAGTACATGTCCGCCGTGTCGATGAAGTTGCCTCCCTTGCCGAGGAAGGCGCGCACGAGGCGCAGGGCCGTATCCCTGTCGCAGCCCCAGTCCTTGGTGGCGAAGGTCATGGTGCCCAGGCAGACGCGGGACACCAGGAGTCCGGATTTCCCCAGGTGACGGTATTTCATGGACGAATCATAGCGCGCCGCCCGGCGCGGGGCAAGGAGCGGCGCCCGGGAGGTCCCCGCGGTGCCGGACCGGCGGTCCCGCGTGACCGTCTTGACTTTTAATTTCTATATGGTAATTTTCGATATGGTAATTCCAGACGGGACAAGGAGGAGATCATGACAAGACGGGAATTCGACGTCGTGGCGGCGGATATCATGGAACGGTCGAGGGACGTGATCCTGGCCACGCAGAGCGGGGACGCGTATCCCCACGTGCGCATGCTGTTCAACCTGCGCTGCAGGGAACGGTTCCCCACCCTCGCGGACTACTTCCGGGACAAGCGCCTGGCCGTCTACCTGAGCACCAACACGTCGTCCGTGAAGGTCCGCCAAGTCGGCTCCGACGCGCGCGTGACCGTCTATCTGGCCCTTCCTGCGGAGATCAGGGGCCTGATGCTTTCCGGCCGCGCGGTTCCCGACGCGGAAGCCAAGGCCGCCCTCTGGGTGGAAGGCTGGGAACGATACTACCCGCTGGGCCAAACCGATCCGGACTACACGATCCTCCGGGTCGACCCCGTACTCGCACGCGGCTGGTACGCCGGCAAGCCGATCGAGTTCACCCTTTGAGCAGGCAACCCACGATGGGCGGGATGCTCATCGCCAAGGTGCATCAGGTCTCGGGCCGGGTCTTCGCGCGCCTTCTCCGGAGCCAGGGCGTGTTCCCCATCAACCCGGCCCAGGGCCGCATCCTCTTCGTCCTGTGGCGGAGGGGAAGCGTCAACGTGAAGGAGCTGTCGCGCGAGACGGCCCTGGAGCCGTCCACCCTGACAAGCATGCTGGACCGTCTCGAGAAGGCGGATCTCCTGCGCCGCGTCCCCTCGCAGCGGGACCGCAGGGTGGTCCTTGTGGAGCGCACCGAGACGGACAGGGCCCTCGAGAGGCGCTACGGGGAGGTGTCGGCGCGGATGACCGCCCTCACCTACGGCGACATGAAGGCGGACGAGATCGCGGGGTTCGAGTCCACACTCGAGAGGATCCTCGCCAACCTCGAGAAGGCGGAGCGGGACCTCAAGGCCTGAGGGCCGTCCCTTCCGGCCTCCGGGCCCACCAGCACGCGGGACGTCGTGGCGCTGCGGCGGCGCCCGTCGATGTCGGCGAGCTCGATGTGCCCGACGGGCTCCCCGCTCCCGTCCTCGGAGGGCACCCGGCCGATGAGCCTGTGGAAATCGTCCTCCCCGAAGGGCCGCGGGCCGACCGGGCCGGAAAGGTCAGTGGTTTGACTCTCCATCGGCTTTCATTATAGTTTTCCGCGATGTCGCTGCAATGGATCGAACTGGACGGCAGGGCCGCGGAGCACAACCTGAGCGAGCTGCGCCGGGGCGCCGGGCCCGGGACCAGGGTCTGCGCCGTGGTGAAGGCCAATGCCTACGGCCACGGCCTGGCGGAGATGGTGCGCGCCCTTCCGTCCGCCGACTGGTTCGGCGTCCAGTCCCTCGAGGAGGGGCTGCGACTGCGCCGGCTCGGCGTGGAAAAGCCCGTGGTCCTGCTGGGATACGTGTCCCTCGCCGACCTGGGCGCCGCGGTCGAGGCGGGCCTCCGCATGACGGTATACAACAGGGAGACCGTCGAAAGGCTGGCGGCCCTCCCGGAGGGCCTTCCCCCGGCGAGGGTGCACGTGAAGGTGGAGACCGGCACGGGCCGGCAGGGGGTCCTGCCGGGGGACCTGGACGGATTCTTCGACCTGGTCGCCCGCGGTTCCCCGCGTGTGGTCCTGGACGGGATCTCCACGCACTTCGCCAACATCGAGGACACCCTGAACCACGGGTACGCCGCGGCCCAGCGGGACCGGTTCGCCGCGGCCGTGGAGAAGATGCGCCGCAGGTTCGGAACGGAACCCGTGGCCCATGCCGCCTGCACGGCGGCGGCCATCCTCTTCCCCAACACGCACTTCGACATGCTGCGCACCGGCATCGGCCTCTACGGCCTGTGGCCCTCCCGGGAGACCTACCTCGCGGCGCGGACGGCGGCATCCGCCGCCCCGTCGGACGGCGCGGCGGTTCTTCCCGACCTCAGGCCGGTCCTGTCCTGGAAGACGCGCGTCGTGCAGATCAAGGAGCTGCCCGAAGGCAGCTTCGTGGGCTACGGCTGCTCCTACCGCTGCACGCGCCGCACGACGGTGGGGATCCTGCCCGTCGGCTATTCCGACGGCTACGACCGCGCGCTGGGAAACAGGGCCCACGTGCTGGTGCGGGGAAAACGGGCTCCCGTGATCGGCAGGATCTGCATGAACCTCACCATCGTGGACCTCACCGACGTGCCCGCGGCGCGCCTGGAGGACGAGGCGGTCCTCCTGGGCTCCTCGGGGGACGAGAGCATCAGCGCGGAGGCCATGGCGGAGTGGGCGGGGACGATCAACTACGAGACGGTGAGCCGCATCGGCTCCCTCGTCGAGCGCAGGATCGTATAGGCGGATCCGCTCACCACCCGCCCTGCCACTGGTGGCCGCAGAGGGCGCAGACGTACCAGACCAGGGACAAGGCGCCCCCCTGCTCGAAGACCTTGCTTCCCCCGCACCTGGGGCATTTCACGGTGAGGTAGCGGGCGGGACGGCCCGCGTTCCCGCAGCATCCGGACATCGCGGGGCCTCCTGTCCCCCCGTCGGCATCCTACGCGCCCGCGCGCGGCGGATCAACACCCCCGCGGCAGGCTGCGCGGGGCAGGAATCCCGCGTGCGAATCGGGGCGCATCGGCCTATCCGTCAATCGTAGGAATACTCCGTGCAGTAGGTCAGCGTACCCGTGCTATCGTACTGGTTCAGCGTACACAAGACCATGGCGGAATCGTAGACGGATGCGGTGTACATCTGCATCGTCCCGGAAGAACCGTCGTATGCCAAAGTCTTGAGGACGTTCCCATCGGAGTCGTTTTCGTAGACTTCATAGGAAGACAGCGTTCCGGAGGCGTTGTAGTACTGCGATCCGATCCTGTTCCCGGAAGCATCGTATTCGTAGACATAGGAATACTGCAGGGTATCCGCGGCGTCATAGACCGCAAAGCTTGTCAGCTTTCCCTCGGAATCGCAGTTGTCCACAATGCATTGCGTCAGGATTCCGTTGGAATCGTAGGTCCGGGAGCCGGTCGAATGGCCGTCCGCGTCGAACCCGAAGATCACGTAGGACTCCAGAACTCCCAGGTAGTCGAAGACGGATCTTTTCACGATGCGGCCTTCGCCGTCGCGCTCATTGACGTAGGTGGTGGGCAGGGCGCTCGAGGTGCCGTACTTGCAGTACTTCGTGATCCTCCACAGCCCGTCGTACTCGTAGGTGTAGCCGGATTGCGGGGTTCCGGCCGCATTGGTCTTCGAGTAGCTCCTATACCTCTTGTACGGCTTCACGCTGCCGCTCGACACGCCTGGGGACCTGTTGCCCGAATCGTCCAAGGCATACACCAGGAACGTGTAGTTCTTGCGGTTTGCCGGGACCTCCACCCTGCATTGCCCTGCTCCGAGCTCGGCCTTGACAGGCACCTCCAGGTCGGGGGAGCTGATGAGCACGTAGGAGAAGTCCGGGTCCACGGGATCGGTCCACGTGAAAGTCACGTCAAGGTCCCCCGCCCATGCCTTGAGATCCGCGACGTCGGACGGCGCCGTGACATCCGCATCCCCGGTCGTGAACGAGCGCACGGCACTGGACGTGGAGAGGCCATACGCGTCCGTGGCCACCACCTTCCATCGGTACGTGGTCGCATTGTCCAGGGAGGATTCCAGGGTGAAGGACGTCCCGCCGAAGGTCCCGATCTTCGTCGCGGGAGAGGCATCGGCATCCAGGTACAGATCGTAGGTCACCAGGTGGCCGTCCGGATCCGCGGAAGCGGACCAGGAGAGCGTCGGGAGCGTGCCTATCGAGGAGGCGTCCGCGGCCGGCGACTGGAGCTCCGGGGCCGCGGGGGCATTGTTGAACAGGGAAACCTGGAAGGAGCAGGAGCAGACAAGGCCGAACAGCGCCAAAGCGGGAATGATACACATCGTCCGGATCTTCATGGCATCCTCCCTCGAGCCTTCATTCGCATACGACGATCGAAAACACGCCGGCATGCCCTATGGGGTTGATGGACGGGAGCCCGTTCCAGACGCCGTCCTTCCAGTACCCGGCCACCGCCAGGCCGTTCCCGTCGATGGAAAACCCTCCCGCGTACAGGACGCCGCCGCACAGCGCCATGCCGTAAACGATGGATCCCTTCGATGCCTCCAGGGACGGCAGGGCGTTCCAGGCGCCGTCCTTCCAGTATCCGGCCACGGAGACTCCGGAGCCGTTGATGCAGTACCCTCCGGCGTACACGGAGCCTGCGGAAACCGTCAGGCAGTTGACGCAGGCCTGCTTGGAGGAATCCAGCGGAGGCAGGGCGTTCCAGGCGCCGTCCTTCCAGTATCCCGGTACGGCCACGCCGGTTTCCGCCGTGCTGAAGCCTCCCGCGTAGAGCGAACCGGCCGAAACGGCGAGGCAGGACGCCTCCGAGGCATAGGAGGCGGACAGTACGGGAAGCGCGGCCCAGACGCCGTCTGTCCAGATTCCCGGGACCTTGATATTGGAGCCGTCCGCGCTGTAGCCGGCGGCGCACAAGGACCCGCCGAGCAATGCGAGGCCGGTCACGCGGGACCCGTAGGAAGAGGACAGGACGGGAAGGGAGGTCCAGGTGCCGTTGACCCAGCATCCCGGCACCTCCACGCCGGAGCCGTTGCAGCAGTAGCCTCCCGCGTAGACGGTGCCCGAGGAGAGCACGAGCGGCAGGACGGACGCGTTCTTCGTCGAGTCAAGGGCCGGGAGGGCCGTCCAGTTTCCGTTCTTCCTGTATCCGGGCGTGGCCACGGAGCTGACAGTCTTGCAGCCGGCCAGGTACACGTCGGTTCCTTCCACGACGACGGCCTGGCTGCGGTAGCTCCTGGAGCCGCTGCCGGAGGCGTCGAGCAGGGTCCAGGCGCCGTTCTTCCACATCCCTTCCGCGGCGGACGTCTCGGAGTAGTTCAGGAGCGCGCCGCCCAGGTAGACGTCCGGATCCACGGTCACGGCGCACGACGCTTCGTGGCCCGCGGCGTCCTTTGCCGTGACGGTAGCGGAACCTACGGCGACCGCGGTCACGAGGCCCGAGGCGGAGACCGTGGCCCTGGACGCGTCGCCGGTGGACCAGGTCACGGTCCCGTCCGTGGCATCCGAAGGCGCGATGGTGGCGGAAAGCTGCGCCGTCCCGCCCTTGAACAGGTTGAGGCTCGCGACGTCCAGGCTGATGCCCGTGGCCGCCACGCCGGAGACCGTCACGGCGCAGGTGGCCGTGAACTTCCCGTCCACGGTCTCCACGCCGATCACGGCGGTACCGGATGCCACGGCCGTGACGAGTCCCCGGGAGGACACGGAAGCCGTGGACACGTCGCTGCTCGTCCAACCGATGGCCGGGACCGAGGCGTCCGCAGGCGAGACGGTCGCGGTCAGCTGGAGAGTCCCACCGCCCCCCAGGACGGCTTCCGTCCTGTCGAGGCTTACGCCCGTGGCCGGTACATAGACGCCGACCGCGGAACATCCGGCGAGAATCATGATGGAAAGGGCGACTGGACCTAGTCTCTTCATCCGTATCCTCCACGACCGGGAATCGACGCTTAGGTTATTTTGATTATAGCACAAGACCTTCCAATTCGCCAGACAATATATCATGCGGACTTCCAAGTCCGAAAACATCGTCACACGGGTGCATTGACGGAACCCCGGCTCTTCCTGTATACAAGTCGCCAGGAGGTACCCCCCATGGGGCAGATCTAGCGCAGCGCAGGTTCCCGGCTTTCCCACCCGCCTTCCGAGGCACGGAGCTTCCCGTGCCCTACCGCGATCCTCCCTACCAGCGACGACAACGGCAGCAACGACAGGCGCTCCAACCCGCCGCCTGAATCCCGTCATCACCGCCATCACGACTCAAGGAGGATCATCATGAGCGAATCCGCACCATCGGCAGAAAAGAATTTCCTCGGGCAGGCCGTCGCCGACGACCTCGCCTCCGGCCTGTTTTCCCGCGTCCTCACCCGCTTCGCGCCGGAACCGAACGCCTATCTCCATCTGGGATCCGCCATCAGCATGTCCGTCACCTACGGGGCGGCCGAGGAGTTCGGCGGCCTCTACAACCTGCGCTTCGACGACACCAATCCGAACACGGAAAAGACGGAGTACGTGCAGGCCATCCGGGAGGACATCCGCTGGCTCGGCTACGACTGGGGGGACCGAGAGTTCTTCGCCTCCGACTACTTCGACAGGCTCTACGAATGGGCCCTGCTCCTGATCCGGCGCGGAAAGGCCTACGTGTGCGACCTTTCCGAGACGGAGATGAAGGCCTACCGCGGCACCAATGCCTTCGACGAGGACGGGGGCCGCAGGACCCCTCCCGGCCGGGAGAGCCCCTGGAGGAACCGCTCCGTGGAGGAGAACCTGGACCTGTTCGGGAGGATGAGGGCCGGCGAGTTCCCCGACGGCTCGCGGACGCTGCGGGCGAAGATCGACATGGCGCACGACAACCTCATCCTGCGGGACCCCGTGATGTACAGGATCCTGCACGCGGAGCACCATCGGCAGGGGAACCGCTGGTGCCTCTACCCCACCTACGACTGGGCGCACGGCCAGTCGGATTCCATCGAGGGGATCACGCACTCCATCTGCGGCATGGAGTTCCGCCATCACAGGCCCCTCTACGACTGGTTCATCGGGGAGCTCGCCATCCACCACCCGCGCCAGATCGAATACACCCGCGTCAACGTGGGCTACACCGTGATGGGCAAGCGGCACCTCATCCGCCTGGTGGAACACGGCGCCGTGGAGGGCTGGGACGATCCGCGCCTGCCGACACTGCGGGCCATGAAGCGCCGGGGCTATCCCCCGGAGGCCATCCGGGAGTTCTGCGCGCGGATCCGGATCTCCGATTCCAAAATCCAGACCAACGTCGACCTCGCCTTCCTCGAGCACTGCGTCCGCGAGTACCTGAACCGGAGCGCGCCGCGCGCCATGGCGGTGCTGGACCCCGTGCGCCTGGTGATCGACAATTATCCCGAAGGCGGCGAAGAAGCGCTGGAGGCGGTCAACAATCCCGAGGACACGGCCGCGGGGACCCGGAAGGTGCCGTTCTCCAGGGAACTCCTCATCGAGCGGGAGGACTTCCTGGAGGACCCTCCGCCCAAGTACTTCCGCATGGCCCCCGGGCGGGAGGTGCGGCTGCGCTATGCCTACCTGGTGCGCTGTACGGGCGTCGAGAAGGGCGCGGCCGGCCACGTCACGACCATCCACGCATCCTACGATCCCGCGACGCGGGGAGGAGATGCTCCGGACGGCAGGAAGGTGAAATCCACCATCCACTGGGTGTCCGCGCGGCATGCGGTAGAGGCGGAGGTGCGCCTCTACGAGAGGCTCTTCAGCGTGGAGTGGCCCCTGGAGGCGGAAGGCGACTTCCTGGACCTCGTGAATCCGGATTCGCTGAAGGTCCTCACCGGATGCCGCGTGGAGCCGATGCTGGCCGCGCAGGCCCCGGGCTACCGCTGCCAGTTCGAACGGCAGGGCTACTTCTGCCTGGACGCGGAACGGCCGGCGGGCCGCCTGCTGTTCCACAGGACGGTCACGCTGAAGGACGCCTGGAGGAGGCTGCAGGAGAGGGAGGGAACCGGCGGGTAGAGGGGGTCCCGTAGCGGCCGTACTCCTGGATGGCGGCCATCAAGAGGCGCATGCCCGTGAGGCGGGAGCCATTATTGATGCTGCCCGCCGTGGTGAACAGGAGCCCCCGGCCCTCCCGCGCCATGCCGCAGTCCCTGATGGCCTCGGCCACCATGTTCACCTCCTCGTTGCGGCTGAAGACGAACGGCGCGAGCTGCCCATGGATGACGGCGCGTGGCATGTGACGGCGGATGTCGCGGACCATCACGTTCGGGCCGAAGTTGACGCCCGTGAAGCCGAGCCTCCCGAGAAGCGGCAGGAGGTGGCCCATCGCGGAATCCGAGTGCTGGTAGCGCGGGTCCCCGGCATCCGGGCAGTAACGGTCGAAGACGCCCTTCAGCACGGGCCAGCCGAAGAACTCGTACATCTCCCGGTTGAGCAGCGCGCAATTGTCGTCCGCCCAGCTCCAGCCGTGCGGCGCGGTCTCCGGGGTATAGCCCGCCTCCTCGTCCACGATGCGGGCGCGCCCGAGGATGGCCTTCAGGATCAGGTCCCGGTAGCGGGCCGCCAGGTCCGGGTTGTCCATGATGAGGAAGATCAGATTCTCCGGGCCGTAGATGGAGGTGGCGAAGGTCACCGGTCCCCGCTGGTGGCGGTAGAGCGGCAGGGGCTCCCCCAGGGCCTGAAGGCGCTTCTTCTCCTCCTCCCATCCGGGCGGGAGGAGAAACCCGCGCAGGTCGGCCAGACGCTTCTCCACCCTGTCCAGAAGCGCGGCAAGCTCCCCCTCGGTCCGCGCGGCCGGATACAGCCAGTAGGACCGCGCGGCGTCGTCCCAGACATTCCGGCCCTCGAAGATTTCCCAGAGCTCCTTCAGGCGAGGCCACCTGCGGTCCGGTCCCGACGGAGGCTCTTCCCGCAGAAGGCGGCGGCCCACGATCCGTTCCGCCTTGTCATTGTACGCCCGCGCGAGCGGCAGCCTGTAGGCCTCGTCGTGTTCCATCCGGTACCAATCCACGGGCACGTCCAGCTCCGTGAAGATGCACTCGTCCGCCATCCGTATGCCAAGCCCCGCCCGCGGGCAATCGGCGGAGAACGGGTCCTTCTCGGCCCGCTCCTCCTCGGCCCAGAACGCATCCAGGGCCAGCGGCGCCAGGCCACCGGCCCTGTGGGCCGCATCCACAAGTTTATCCGCTTCGCGGATTTCACGCTCCGTGACCTGCTCGCTCATGACAACCTCCGGTTTGCTTTCAATGGCGGGTAGTTTCCGGAAAAAACCCTCCTAGGACAAGGACCCGGGAACCACGAGGTGCTTGCCTTTTCATTTCTTTTCGACTAAACATGAAATATACTAGGATTCATTCTATTATGACACTATGCTTCAATAAAAACGGACTGTACAATCAGGGGCCTCTCTCCGATACCGGGTCCGGGCGATGGGCGGGATCATGGGTACCATGAAGAAGCGGTTCTTGAGAACCAGATACGGCAGCATCGCGGTACGCGAAAGCGAAGGGGATTCCCCGCCCGTTCTCCTGATCCCGCAGAACATCCTGGGCAGCGAATCGTTCTGGAGGCAGATCGCGGGAGAGCCCGGCAGGCGGTTCCGCCTGATCGCCTTCGACTTCCCGGGCCGCGGGGACTCCCCGAAGGCGGCCAATCCGAAGCGGATCTACAGCCTCGCCGCTTCCGTGGCGATCGTCAGGGAACTCAGCGCAGTCCTCGATCTGCACGATCCCGCCGTGGTAGGCCACGGGCAGGGGGGCCACGTCGCGCTCCAGGCCGTCGCCGCGGGACTGAAGCCGCGCAGCCTCATGCTGATCGATACCCCGCCGCTGGGCGATCCCCCGGACCTGCGGGCGGCGTTCCTGGCCGGCGGGATCGAGGAGAATCCCCTGCGTGCCACGTTGACGGAAGCGCAGTCGAACCGCGCGGCGCGGCTCATGGCGCCTCCCGGGATGCCGGTCCCTCCATATTTCGCGCGCAGCATCGAAGCCACGGATCCCATGGCGCGGGAATCCATGGGCACCTCGGTCCTGGAGGACGGCGGGCGTGATGAGCTGGCCCTCCTCGCCTCCCTGAAGGTCCCCGTGGCCGTCCTGATGGGCGAATTCGACGGGATCGTGAACATGGAGTACGTCCGCGCCGTCCGAATTCCCGCGTTGTGGAGGGACGCCGTCCAGGTCATTGCGGGAGCCGGCCATTGTCCCCAATACGACGCGCCCCTGGCCTTCAATCCCGTCTTCATGGACTTCCTGCGCGAGACGGGACAGGGGCCGGCGCCCCGCCCCGCGTCCGCAGGCTGAAGCCCGGTCAGCCGGGCCGACGGGTCTTCAGCGGGCCGGTGCCCCCGCGAAGTCCCGGAAGTCCACCGGGACCGTCCTGTGCTCCACCCGGGAACGGTCCGCGCAGAATCCCATCAGGTGCCCGCTCACCGAATCCTCGATGCCCGTGGAGGAGAGGGACGGCGCGTCCCCGCTCAGTACGCGCAGGAAATCGTCCACCATCCGCAGGTCGCCGCCCGCATGGGCGCCCGTGACGCCCGACGCGTCGCCGGCCATGTTGAGGTCCACGGTCCGCTCCGCGTATTCGCATCCGGGCCGCGGGTCGATGTGCCGCACGCGGAACAGCCCGTCCTCCAGGTGGCCCTGGATCTCCCCGCGGGTGCCGATGAGATGGATGGAGCGCGACGGCTTCGAGGTGCCGCCGATCATGTTCAGCGTCGCGGTGGCGCCGTCCCGGAACTCGATCGCCACCGACTGGTGGTCCACCACGTCGTTGTCGCAGGCCCAGACGCACCGGCCGTAGGGGCTGCCGGTCCTGAGGGACTCGATCTTCTGCTCGATCGTGGGGTTTTCCACGTGCTCCAGCGAGTCCCAGACGTAGAACGCCCAGCGGTCGGGGTGGTCGATGTAGTGCTTGCGCGCCGAGTAGAGACAGTCCCGCTCGATGGGGCAGTCGACCAGGCAGCGCGTCCCGTGCCCGGCCGGAGCCCGGTCCGGCCGGAACTGGAAGATGCCTCCGAAGGAGGACACCGAGACGGGCGCGATGCCGCTTTTCATCCAGGCGATGAGGTCCAGGTCGTGGCACGACTTGGCCATCAGCATCGTGGAGCGGCTGCGCTCCTCGCGGTTCCATTTGCCCCGGACGAAGCCAACCGCCACGTGATGGTAGGACACGTGTTCCGTCGCCTGGACGTTGACGACGTCCCCGATGGCGCCCTCCACCACCTGGCGGCGGATCGCGGCGTAGAAGGGCGCGTAGCGCAGGACGTGGCAGATGGAGACCTTCCGGCCCCGCGCGCGCGCTTCGCGCACCAGGGCCCACATCTCCTCCTCGTTCGTGGCGAACGGTTTTTCCAGCAGGATGTCGTAGCCGGCCTCCAGGAGAGGCAGGCTGGTGGGCACGTGCTGCTGGTCCATGGTCCCATTGATGGCGCAATCGGCGAACTTCGGCCTGTCGGCCAGGTCCTCCACGGTCGGGAAGCAGCGGTCCGCCGGGACGCCGTACAGGTCCGCGACCTTCCGCCGGCGCAGCTCATTGGGATCCGCCACGCCCACGATCCGCAGGCGGTCCGGATGCTCCCGGGCGAACGAGGCATAGACCAGGCTCCTGTGTCCCGCCCCCACGATGACCGCCGAAAGCTGCCGTGCCATCAACCACCTCCTGTCGGATCCCCGAGAACTCGAAGACCGGACCGTCTCCCGGCCCGCCTCAAGGTCGGACTCTATCACCGACGACGCCGCCGAGCCAAGCACGGCCCGCGCCGAGCAGGGCGTCGGCCTGCGCGGGGCCCCAGCTTCCCGGTTCGTACGGCAGGGGAGGTTCGGCTCCAGGCTCCTCCCAGGCCTCGCGGATCGGATCGATCACCGACCAGGCGGCCTCGATCTCGTCGGATCGGGCAAACAGGGACGCGTCGCCCTGCAGGGCGTCCAGCAGGAGCCGCTCGTAGGCGTCGGGCAGGGTCCCGGCGCCGAAACCGTCGGCGTAACGGAAGTCCATGCCCATGGAGCGCGTGTCCATCCCCATGCCGGGACGCTTCGTCTCGAAGGAAAGGCGCACCCCCTCGTCGGGCTGGATGCCCAGGCAGAGGTGGTTGGGCGGCAGCTGCCGCCCCTCCCCGTCGGGGAACAGACGGTGGGGCACGTCGCGGAAGCGGATGGCCACCTCGCTTCTTTTGGCGGCCATCCGCTTGCCGGACCGCAGGAAGAACGGCACGCCCTGCCACCTCCAGTTGTCGACAAACAGCTCCAAAGCGGCGAAGGTGGGGGTCGTGGAGCCGGGGGCCACGCCGGGCTCCCCGCGGTAGCCCCGGTACTGCCCCCGCACGCCGCGGGGGCCGCCGCGCAGGGCCGCGAGGACCTTGCCCTTCTCGTCCCGCAGGCTCCCCGCCTCGAAGCGCGCGGGAGGCTCCATGGCGACAAGCGTGAGCAGCTGCAGGAGGTGGTTCTGGAACATGTCGCGCAGGACCCCGACCCGGTCATAGTAGCCGGCACGGTGTTCGACTCCAACCTCCTCCGCCACGGTGATCTGCACGTGGTCGACGTAGTTACGGTTCCACAGGGGCTCGAAGATCGCGTTGGCGAACCGCAGGGTGAGGATGTTCTGCACCGTCTCCTTGCCCAGGTAGTGGTCGATGCGGTATACCTGGGACTCCGGGAAGACGGCATGCATCAGGCGGTTCAGTTCCCGCGCGCTTTTCAGGTCCGTTCCGAAGGGCTTCTCGACGACGATCCTGCGGAAAGGACCCTCCTCGCGCCCGAGGCCGGCCTTCCCCAGGCCGCCGATGATGGCGGGATACACGTCGGGCGGCGTGGCCAGGTAGAAGAGGCAGTCCGATCCGTCCTCCGCCGTGCCGGAGGAGAGGCGGCGCACCAGCTCGCCGTACGTGCGGGGATCGTCATAGGAACCCTCCAGGTACGTGACGGAATCGCGGAAATCCTTCCAGAGCCGGCAGACGCGCGGGGAATGGCGGGAATAGCTCTGCACGCCCTCGAAGAGCAGCCGCCGGAAATCCTCGTCCGCCATGGGCCGGCGCGCCACGCCGATGACGCGGGTCCTCTCCGGCAGGAGTCCCTCGCATCCGAGGCTGTGGATGGCAGGCATGAGCTTCCGTCCCGTCAGGTCTCCGGATGCGCCGAAGATGACGATCGTCGCGATTCTCTGTTCCATGATCCCCCCCGAATCGAATAGACAGAATGGAGGGATCATGCCTACATTGCAAGGGTCGACCGAACGCAAGGAGGAGACGGTGTTCAAGAACTCGAAGATCGGGACGCGCCTGATGGCAGGATTCAGCGTCGTCATCGCATTGACGATCGGCATCAGCGCGTTCGCATGGTGGGAGAACAGCAGGAGCGCCGCGCATGCCAGGGACATGTTCACCCACCCGTTCGCCGCCACCGCCGGCGTACAGCGCGCCGCGGTCGACATCCTGAAGGCCAACCGGGCGTTCCAGGAGGCCCTTCTCACCGAGGATCCGATCCGTTTCAAGGGCTGCATCGGGGAGAGCGACATGGACCTCTTCGAACTGGAACGGGACATGACGGGCGCGCGTGCCATCTACCAGGGATCGCAAAAGGACATGGACGACATCACCAGGGTCGTCGGCGAGTGGAAGGTCCGGCGGGACGCCTACGTGAGGATGGTGCAGGAAGGAAGGAAGCAGCAGGCGCTGCAGGACCTGCCGGCCGACACCGTCATGGGCATGGCCCAGATCGACGCGGAGATCAACGACGTGATCTCCCATTCGGCCCGAAGCGCGCAGCAGTTCATGGAGGGGGCCGAGAAGGGGGCGCGGGAGACCGCGATCGTCCTGTTCATCGTGCTGGTGGTCATCGCCGCCTTCTCCTTCATGATCGCCATCATGACCTCCCGTTCCGTGGTCCATCCCCTGCAGGCGGCGGTGGAGGCGGCCGACCGCATGGCCGAGGGCGACCTGGGAACCGACATCGACGTGCACCGCCGGGACGAGACGGGCCTGCTGGCCGAGGCGCTGCGCAACATGATGCGGCGCACGGGGGACATCATCAAACGCCTGTCGGAAAGCGTCCAGACGCTGACGTCCTCCTCGGAACAGCTGTCGGCCGCAAGCACCCAGCTTGTGGGCGGCTCCAGCGAGATCGTGGCGGCGGTGGAGGAGACCTCCGCATCCATCGAGGAGATCAAGGGAATCGCGCATGGCACCGACGAGAAGGCCCGCGCCGTGGCCGACAAGGCCCAGGCCGCCGTGGCCGTCTCCCAGGACGGCAGGCTGGCGGTGGACGGGACGGTGGCCCGGATGGAGGACATCCGGGATCAGATGACCGCCCTGGGGGACATCATCCTGCGGCTCAGCGGGCACGGCCAGACCATCAACGAGATCATCATCGCCGTGGAGGACCTGGCGGACCAGTCCAACATGCTGGCCGTCAACGCGGCCATCGAGGCGGCCAAGGCCGGGGAGGAAGGCAGGGGATTCGCCGTGGTCGCGCAGGAGATCCGCGTCCTGGCCGACCAGTCCAGGCAGGCGACCACGAAGGTGCGCGCCATCGTCCAGGACATCCAGAAATCCACGAACGCCGCGGTCCTCGCCACGGAGAAGGGCGCCAAGGTCGTGGAGGACGGCGTGCTGCAGTCCATGCACGCGGGCGAGTCCATCGTGAAGCTGATGGGCAGCATCGACGACACCGCGCAGGCGGGCACCGTGATCGCGGCCTCCGCGAGGGAGCAGATCGTGGGCATGGACCAGATCATGATCGCGGTGCGTCAGGTGAAGGCCGCCACCACGCAGAACGTGACGGCGGCCCAGGAGCTGCAGAAAACCGCCAAGTACCTGGCAGCGATGGGCAAGGGCCTGTCCGACATCGTTTTGCGGTTCAGGACCTGACGGGGAGCCGCGGGCGGACGCATGGACGCGAAGAAGGCCGAGTTCCAGAGGAGGCTGCTCGAGACCTACCGCGTGGAGGCGGCGGAACACCTGGCCGTCCTGTCCGCCGGCCTCGTGCGGGTGGAGGGGGAGACGGACCGGGATGGCAGGCGAAAGCTCATCGAGGAGATCTTCCGGGAAGCGCACAGCCTCAAGGGCGCCTCGCGCGCCGTGGGCCTGCGGAGCGCGGAATCCGTCTGCCAGTCCCTGGAAAGCTTCCTCGCGCTCTGGAAGCGCGAGGAGATAGCGCCGGAAGCGGGACAGCTGGACGCGCTCCTGCGCGCAGTGGACGTCCTGTCCCGCATCGTCTCCTCTCCGTCGGATACGGCACCCCAGGAGGCGGGCGAAGAATCCGCGCGGGAAGCCGTGGAGAGGATCGAAGGCATGCTCGCGGCGGTGCGCGACGGCCTGCCAGTTCCCGAATCGAAAGCGTCCGGGACCGCGCCTGAGGCCGCGCCTGAGGCCGCGTCCGAGGCCGCGTCCGAGGCCGCGTCCGAGGCCGCGTCCGAGGCCGCGTCCGGGACCGCGCCTGAGGCCGCCTCGGACGCCCCGCGGGCGGGAACGGCATCCGTTGTCGCACCGGCCGATACCATGAGGATCAAGGTTTCCACGATCGACTCGCTCAGCCTGAGGGCCGAGCGGTTGATCGAATCGAAGCTCACCGCCCAGCACCATGCGCGGGAGGCGACCCGGATTGCGGAGGAGCTGAGGCTCGCGGGCCTGGGATCCGACGAGGACGGGTCCTGCCGGATCCCCGCGGACCTGCAGGCCCGTCTCGACGCCCTGGCCTCCTCCATGGAACGGGACCGCAGGTCGCTCGAGGTTCTCGTGAACGACCTGATCGACGGAATGAGGCGGATCGCCTTGATGCCCTTCGGCCCGATGCTGGAGGGTTTCCGCAGGACGGTGCGGGATCTGGCGCGCGACCGCGGCAAGGACGCGGTCCTCGCCGTTTCGGGCGGGGAGACGGAAGCAGACCGCCACGTCCTGGACGGCCTGCGGGACCCGCTCCTGCACCTGGTACGCAACTGCGTCGATCACGGCATCGAGACCCCGGGGGCCCGCAGACAGGCGGGCAAGAGCGCGACCGGCACGGTTTCCATCGTTGTCACACGGGCGTCCGGCACGAAGATCCGCATCGTCGTCTCGGACGACGGGGCGGGCATCGACGCGGACAAGGTCCGCGACGCGGCCATCCGCCAGGGGACTGTGGACGCCGCCCGGGCCGCGCGCATGGACAGGGCCGAGCTCCTGGCCCTCATCTTCGAGTCCGGCGTCTCCACGAGCTTCACCGTCTCGGAGATCTCCGGACGGGGCCTCGGCATGGCCATCGTACGCGATACCGTCGCGGCCCTGGGCGGCTCGGTCCGCGTGGAAAGCCGCCCCGGCGCGGGATCCGCCTTCGCCATCGAGGTGCCCGTGGCCCATACCACGTTCCGCGGCATCCTGGTGGAGGCGGAGGAAAGGCCGTTCCTCCTCGCGGCCAACCGCGTGGAACGCATGCTTCGGGTGCCCGCGGACGCCCCGAGGACGGTCGGCGGCGGGAGGACGTTGGACGTGGAAGGGGCCGCCGTGTCCCTGGCGGACCTGGCCGAAGTGCTGGGCCTTCCGAGGCCCGAGGCCCGCGAGCGCGGCACGGAGATGCTGCACGCCGTGATCGTCGTCGCGGGCGACACGCGGCTGGCCCTCGGCGTGGACCGCGTGGTCGGCGTGCAGGAAGTCCTGGTGAGAGGACTGGGAAAACAGCTGGTCCACGTACGCGGCATCGCCGGGGCGACGGCGCTCGGTTCCGGCCAGACCGTCCCCATCCTCGACGTGAACGACCTCGTGCGGATGGCGCGGAAGGCGGGGGGCAAACCCGCAGGAGCGGCGCGGGAGGAACCGAAGGCGCGGAAGCGGATCCTCCTGGCGGAGGATTCCATCACCTCGCGGACGCTGCTGCGCGGCATCCTGGAGGGAGCCGGTTACGCCGTGCAGACCGCCGTGGACGGCGCCGAGGCCTGGGCAGCCCTGCGGGGCGGCGGCTACGATCTGGTCATCTCCGACGTGGAGATGCCTCGGATGGACGGGTTCCAGCTGACGGAACAGATCCGGCGGAGCGAAGGCATGGCCGACCTTCCCGTGATCCTGGTGACCACCCTGGACACGGCGCGGGACCGGGAGCGGGGCATCGACGCCGGGGCCGACGCGTACATCGTGAAGAGCTCCTTCGACCAGACCACCCTCCTCGAAACGGTACGGAGGCACCTGTGAGGGCGGAGAAGCGGACGCCGATCACCGTGGCCGACGACCCGCCCAGGCCGCAGGCCTGCCCCATGCCGATGCCGCCGGCGGTGGTTGCCGGCGGGGCATCCACCGGCGGAACGCAGGCGCTCAAGGACCTTCTTTCCGCCCTGGACGGGAGCTTTCCCCTGCCCATCCTGATCGCGCAGCACATGGCCTGCGGATTCTGCGCCGGTTTCCCCGAGTGGCCCTTGCAGGCGGCCGGTTTCCCCACTACCATTGCGGGAAGCGGAGTACGCTTCCCGGACGCGCCTACATCGCCCCCGACGGCCTCCCGTTCCTCCGCCCCCATGGCGGCGGGACGGAAAACCGCCCTTCCGTGGGACGCCTCTTCCGCTGCGTGGAGAGGAGCTACGGCGCGGAGGACCTGGCCGGAGGGAAAGGAGAATTACGTTGAGTGACGCGGGAAACGCCCGGACTCGGATCCTCATCGTGGAAGACAGCCGGACACAGGCGCTCCAGCTGGCCGGGTTCCTGGAAGACAACGGTTACGGGACGCGCACCGTGGCCAATGGGGAGGAAGCCCTCTCGGCGGTGAAGGAAAACGCGCCGGACCTGGTGGTGAGCGACGTGGTGATGCCTGTCATGGACGGGTTCCAGATGTGCCACGCCCTGAAGGCGCAGCCGGAATCGAAGGACATCCCCGTCATCCTGCTCACCGCGCTTTCCGAGCCCGAGGACGTCATCAAGGGCCTGGAGTGCGGGGCCAACAATTTCGTCATCAAGCCCTACGAGCCGGGGGTGCTGCTCTCCCGCATCCGCCACGTGCTCATCAACCGCCAGCCGCGCGACGGGAATGCCGTGGACATCGGCATCCGGTTCCAGTTCCGGGGCAGGCACTATACCCTGGAATCCGACAGGATGCAGATGCTGGACATCCTGCTCACGACCTACGAGACGGTGCTGGAGCAGAAGAAGGAGCTGATGAGGAAGAACGCCGAACTGTCGGGGGCGATGTCCACCATCCGGACCCTGGAGGGAATGCTTCCCGTCTGTTCGGGATGCCGCAGGATCCGGGACGAGAACGGGAAATGGCAGTACATGGAAACCTATATCACGAAGCACAGCGGAGCCGAGTTCAGCCATGGGCTGTGCCCCGACTGTCTCAAGAAGCTGTATCCCGAGTACGCGTGAGGAAGGAACGATCCTGACAGTGGACGACGACGCCTACGCTGCCGGAGGAAAGAAGTGAACGATCCAGAACGGTCCGAAGAGCTGCGGAACGCGCTCGTTTTCCACCTGGACGGGAAGGCACACGCGCTGCGCCTGCATGCGGTGACCCGGGTCGTGCGCGCGGTGGAGATGCGGCCCCTGCCCGGGGCGCGCGGCATCGCGATGGGCGTCATCGACGTGGCGGGCGTCCCCGTTCCCGTGATGGATCTTCGGGCGCGTCTCGGGCTCCCCCCCCGGCGGACCGTTCCTTCGGACCGGTTCATCCTCGCGCGGTTTTCGGGCCGTCCCATCGCGCTTCCCGTGGATTCGGTACAGGGGGTCGTGACGCTCCCCGAGGAAACGGCGGGCACGGCCATTGTCGCGGCCCCGGCCGGCTCGCGGTTGGAAGGCATCGCCGTCCTTCCCGACGGCATGGTGTTCCTTCACGACCTGGAGGCGTTCCTCTCCTCCACGGAACGCCTGGTGCTCGAGGGTGCCCTGGCGGGCGTCCAGGATCCCGGGCACGGCCCCTGACGAGATGGCCGAAGATCTGCCGGAAGACCTGTTCAGACGCTTCGCGGACATGGTATCGGACGGGCTGGGGCTCTGTTTTTCCGCGGACCGGCGCGATTCCCTGCGGCGGGGGATCCAATCCGTGACCGCGGCTCTCGGATACCCCGACGCGTCCGCCATGGCCCGCGCCCTGCTCGCCTCCCCCCTCACGCGCGACCAGAGCGAGGCGATCGCGATGCACCTCACCGTGGGCGAGACCTATTTCTTCCGGGAGAGGGAGGCACTGGAGGCGCTGCGGAAACAGGAGCTTCCGGACCGCACGCTCCGCATCTGGTGCGCCGGCTGTTCCACGGGGGAGGAGGCCTATTCCGTCGCCATGATCCTCGATTCGATCGGACACGCCTCCTCGAAGATCCTCGCCACGGACATCAACACCCACGCCCTTCACATCGCCACGGAAGGCGTCTACGGCCCATGGTCCTTCCGCGCGACACCGGACTCCCTGAGGGACCGCTACTTCACTATGGAAGCCGATGGCCGGTCGCGGATCGACCCCAGGATCCGCGCCATGGTGGATTTCACGTACCACAACCTCGCCAGGGACCCTTTCCCGTCGCTCGCCAATGGCACCAATGCCATGGACCTGATCCTCTGCCGCAATGTGCTCTTCTACTTCCGACCCGCGCTGCGCAAACACGTGGTGGAAGGATTCTCCAGGGCCCTTGTCGACGGCGGATGGCTGGTCGTGGGAAGCGTGGAAAACCAGCAGATCAGGTCGGCCGGCCTTGCACAGACGATCCTGCGGAACGCGGTGCTGTTCCGAAAATCCCCGGGGGTCCGGGAACCCGCCCCTCCGCGGGCATCCCATCCGGCGGATAAAGCGGCTGGTGGCCGCGTTCATGGCCATGCCAGGAACCAACCGACCCACGCGAAGCCGACGGCCCACGGCGCACGCAAGACGACGGCGCCACGCCCCGCGGAAACGCCGGATCCTGCGGCTCTTGCAGGGGCCGCCAGGGACCTGGCCGACAAAGGGGAGCTGGAGACGGCCCTGCGCAACTGCGACGCCGCCCTGGCCCTCGACAAAAGCAATCCCGCCTACCACTACCTCAATGCGTCCATCCTGCAGGAGTTGGGACGGCCGGAAGACGCGGCCGGCGCGCTGCGGCGCGCCCTGTACCTGGACAAGGGATTCGTGATCGCCCGTTTCGCCATGGGCCAGGTGGCCCGCGCGCGGGGCCGGAAGGCCGAGGCGCGGAAGCACTTCACGACGGCCCTGGAAATGCTGGGCCCGTACGGGGAATCCGATCTGCTTCCGGAGTCGGAAGGCATCACGGCGGGAGGCCTGGCGGTCACTCTGCGCCATCTGCTCCAGGAGGAGGTTCCATGAGCGACGATTCGATTCTCGCCGAACGGGCACGGCTGCTTGCCCGCAGGCCGGACGGGAAGGAGGCGGCCACGCTGGAGGCGGTGGAGTTCGAGCTGGCCGACGGCCTGTACGCCGTGGAGACCGTCCACGTCGGCGAGGTCCTTCCGCTGAAGCGCTTCTCCCCCCTGCCGTCGCTGCCGCCCTTCGTCCTGGGCATCATGAACGTGCGCGGCCGGATCTGGTCCGTCCTGGACACGCGCGTCCTGCTGGGGCTTCCCGCCGAACGGATGAGGGACGACCCGCGCGTCATCCTGCTCGCTTCGCCCTCCATGGAGTTCGGGCTTCTGGTGGACCGCATCCGGGGCGCCTGCAGGCTCCCCCTTTCCGAGATGACCACGCCGGCCGGGGCGCTGTGCCTGGGCCGGACGGACTACGTGCGGGCCGTCACGTCGGGGGGCGTCGTGGTCCTGGACGCCGCGCGGATGCTTTCCGATCCGGCCCTGGTGGTCCGCCAGGCCCCCGAGGCATAGCAACGCCACGGCCTCAGGCGCGGTATTCCGCGGCCTCAGGCGCGGTACTCCACGGCCTCAGGCGCGGTACGCCGCGGCCTCAGGCGCCCGTCATGCGCAGGAACACCACGAGCCCGACCGGCAGCGCGACCAGGTACAGCAGGTAGGTGACGAGCAGGGTCAGGGAGACCAGGTCCTCGTTGCGTGCCGATCGGGCCGCCATCACGCTGAAGTTCGTGGCCGGCGGGATCATCGTCTCCAGGAAGAGCACCCAGACCTGCACCGGGGCAAGGCCCATCCGTTTCAGGAGCAGCAGGTAGGCGCCGACGAAAGCGAGCGGCAGCAGGAGGAATCGGACGACGGATACGGAGAGCGCGGCCCGCCAATGCCCGGCCGTCCCCTCCCCGCGCAGGCTCAGGCCCGCCAGAAGCGCGCCCACGGAGATCATGACAAGCGGAACGGTGAGGGAGCCGATCCGTTCCAGCGCCTTGTAGACGTGGAGGAAGGGAAGGTCCGCGCGGAAGAGGATGCCCTGCAGGCCCAGAAGGACCACGGACAGGCCGGAAAGGATCCCCAGGAACGGCGGCGTGACGACGTCCCAGAACCGGAGCTTCTTGCCGCTTCCCGTCACCAGCCAGTTGCCGAGGGTCCAGAGCGTGGGGCTGTACAGGAGCAGGTAGACGCCGATGTACAGCGACGCGGTTTTCGCGGGGAACATCCCCGCTATCGAAGGCAGAGTCAGCGGGAAGATGTCCATCAGGGTCACGGGGATGTAGCTGGAGTTCCCGAACGAGGACAGCCCCATCGCGGCCCTCCGTTCGTCGGTCCCGAGGCCGACGAGGCGGGAGGACAGCCAGCCGAAGGCCAGGCCGATCGCGATGACGAGGAGCGCCGCGGGCAGGAAGATCCAGGCCGCGGCCACGTCGCGCGGGTCGGTCTTGGATACCGACACGAAGAAGTAGATCGGCAGGGCGACATTGGCGGTGAAGGCGCTGAGCGTACGGAAGAAGCGCCTGGGGTATTTCAGGAGACGCACCATGAGGAAGCCGATGAACGCGAGGGTGAAAAGCTGCAGCAGGGTGTAGAAGACCGGGAGGACGAGGCTCATGGCGTGAACTCAACCCCGATCCGGCCCCCGAGTCAAGGGAGCGGGCTCACTTGGGCTGCGGGATGATGATCACGGAGAGCTCCAGGCCGCGCTCCGCCGCGGATTTCATGACCATGTCCCTGGTGACCTTGCCCCTCGGCAGGGGGTGCGGCGGAGCGTCCCCTACGAGGATGACGATCCGCTTCTCCGCGGCCCAGGGGAACTCGGTCTCCGCCGAGTACAGGGCCTCGTAGACCGACTCCGGCATGTCCCCCCCGCCCCGGACCACGACGGCCTCCAGCTGCTTCTGGAACGAGGCGAAGTCCGTGGTGAAATCGATCTTCTTCACCATGTACTCCTCGTAGTAGTCCTTGTAGAGGACCATGCCGAGGCGGAAAGAGGCGAAGCCCTTGATGGAGTCGCGGACCATGGGCACGAGGTCGCGCTTCACGGCGTCGATGTCGTCGCGCATGCTTTCCGTCGTGTCCAGGCAGATCACGAGGTCCACGCGCCTGCCGGCCCCGCCGGAAAGGATCCGACGCACCTTGGGCACGATGTCCGCGGGATTCTCGGCGAACTCGGCGTCCCCCTTGCCCTTCTCGGCGATGTCCTTGAAGGCCTCCACGGTATCCTTCAGGTACAGGCCCTCCGGCTTCCGGACCGGCTCCGCGGGCTTCCCGGGCGGGATCTCAGGCGCGACGAGTACGGTCTTCCGCGCCTCCGGGGGCCTGGGCGTCAACAGGGAAGGATCCGGCCTGTCCAGCTGGCTCACGCGGATCAGGTAAGGATTGTCCCGGAACGCCCCGGAATAGTCGCCATACGGCTTCGAGAAGGCGCGGATGTTGACGAAGGAACCGTCGCCCAGCCGATCCTCCCCGTGACGGCCCCAGGGGTATCCCCATTGGACCAGGTAGGGGATGTAGAGGTGGAACGCGGAACCGAAGGACGCGTCCGCCACCGGAGTGGAGGAGATCAGCGAGAAGAGCTTCGAGGCCGGGTCCAGCGGTTTTCCGTCAAGCAGCCTCTTCTCGCCCCCATTGACGGGGTTCCAGTCGAGGGCGCGGTAGGCGTAATTATCCGCCTTTCCGGAAGGGTCCTTGGTGGTTTCCGTGAGGAGAATGCAGGCGATGGCCTGCTTCCTGCGGACGAACAGGTGGTACCCGCCGTCCCCCCGCATCTCGATGCGCACGTCCGTGGGCGCCACGGAAAGGTCGGGAACCGACTGGCACCAGAGAGGGAGCGCGAGGACCGCGGCGAGCGTAAGAAACGGGAGGCGGCGACTGCCCACATACTCATTTTCGGCATCCGGCCGCCCCCCATATACTTGCTTGTTTGTTGTCGTTTCGATATCATTCTTATGTGGAATGGAAACGTCGCCTGTTCCTCCAGATCTTCCGTGCGGAGATCGAGGATCTCGAGGATGAGATCCGTAAGATCGAGGAGATTCATAGGCGGCGTCTCGAGAACAAGGAAATCACGGGCTACGTGTTCCAGGAAAACTGGGCGCTTCTCCAGAAGGAAGTCCTGGCTCTCAAGGAGATCGTAAGGGAGATCGACCTGGACGCCATCGGGTCCTGCCAGTCCCTGGAGGAGTGCGCGGATCGGGTCGAGGAGATCGTCCGGAAGGAAATCACGGAACTGGAAGCGCCGGAATACGTTTTCGAGCTGGCGAGCCGCAAGGTGCGCAAGATCCTTCGCTATATGACCATCCCCGAAGCATAAGGAGCCGCCATGGAGGTTCAGCTACAGGAACTCATCGACCGCATCAAGAACGAGGGAGTCGGTGCGGCCAAGACGGATGCGGAACGCATCGTGGCCGAGGCGCAGGCGCAGGCCTCCTCCATCGTCGCGGCGGCGGAGAAGAAGGCCGCGCGGACCCTGGAGGAGGCGCGGGCCGAAGCGCTCCGGTCCCAGGCCGCGGGGGAGGCCGCCCTGAAGCAGGCGTCCCGCAACCTGATACTCGCCGTGCGCAAGCGCATGGAGGCGATGCTCTCCGCCATCGCAAAGGCCGAGACCGTCAAGGCGATGAACGATGACCTTCTCTCCACGCTGATCCCCGAGGTGGTGAAGGCGTGGATCTCCGGCGGTTCCGGGGACCTCGCCGTCATGCTTCCCCCGGATTCCATGAAGAAGCTGGAAACCAGGCTCCATGGCCTGTTGAAGGCGGAACTGGCCAAGGGCGCCGAGATACGGCCGTTGCCCAACATGGATGCCGGATTCCGCGTCCAGGACCGCGCCGGGTCCCTCAGCTGGGACCTGTCGGCGGAGGAGATCGCCAAGCTGCTCTCGCAATTCCTCAACCCCAGGCTCGCCTCCATCCTGGAACAGGCGGTCAAGGAGCCCGGGGAGTGACCGAATACTTCTACTTCGTCGCCTCGCTTCCCAGCCTGAGCCTGGGGGCGGCCCCACCGATTCCCTACAGGCAATTCGCGGAGGATTTCCCGCGCTTCCTGAACCCGGGTGACGCCCGGATCCTCGCGGCCGCCACGCTGGAATATCCCGCAGGGGGGCCGGATCCCGCCGCGCATGGCAGCGCTGCCCTGACCGCCTGGTTCCAATGGGACTGCGCCCTGCGCAATGAGCTGGCGCGCCTTCGGGGGCAGGAGCTGGGACGGGACGCGGAAGCCTGGGTCCATGAAGGGTTCCCGTACCCGGACGCGGTGGCCGCGGCCCGGACCGCCTTCGCCGCCCCTTCGCCGCTGGAGGGTGAAATGGCCCTCGGAAGGGCCCGTTGGGACGCCATGGACAGGCTGCGGGGCACGCACTACTTCGACAGGGAGGCCCTCGTGGTCTACGCCCTGGAGCTGCAGCTCCTGGAACGCCTGGCCGCATTCGACGCGGCGGCGGGGAGCGCGGAATATCACGATCTGTACGACGCCGTGATGGCGGCGGGAAGCGCGAAGAGAACGGGAGAGGCATCATGAAGGAGCGCACGGGCAGGGTGACCGCCGTCACCGGGAACATGGTGGGCGTGGCGGTCGCGGGCGACGTGACCATGAACGAGGTCGCCTACGTCGAGGTCGGGGGCAAGAAGCTCAAGAGCGAGGTGATCCGCATCGGCGCCGGACAGGCGCAGCTGCAGGTCTTCGAGATGACCAAGGGGATCCGGATCGGGGATCCGGTGGTCTTCACGGACGACCTGCTTTCCGTGCGGCTGGGTCCCGGGCTCCTGGGGCAGGTGTTCGACGGGCTGCAGAACCCCCTGCCGCAGCTGGCGGAGGCCGCGGGCAACTTCCTGGAGCGCGGCATCTACATCGAGCCGCTGCCGGCGGACAGGAAGTGGGACTTCACGCCTTCCCGCAGGGCGGGCGACGCGGTGGAGCGCGGCGACGAGCTCGGACGCGTCCCGGAAGGCTCCTTCCAGCACCGCATCATGGTCCCCTTCACGATGTACGGCTCCTGGAAGATCGCCTCCATCAAGGCGGCGGGAAGCTACAAGGTGGACGAGACGGTGGCGGAGCTCGTGGACGCGCGCGGGAACAAGGTCCCCGTGACCATGAGCTTCCGCTGGCCCGTGAAGCGCGCGGTGGACTGTTATGCGGAGAGGCTGAAGCCCTCCGACACGATGGTGACCAAGATCCGCCTGATCGACACCTTCTTCCCGGTGGCCAAGGGCGGCACCTACTGCATCCCCGGCCCCTTCGGCGCCGGAAAGACGGTGCTCCAGCAGATCACCAGCCGCCACGCGGACGTGGACATCGTCATCATCGCCGCCTGCGGCGAGCGGGCCGGAGAGGTGGTGGAGACGCTGCGCGAGTTCCCGGAGCTGCTGGACCCCAAGACGGGCCGCAGCCTCATGGAGCGGACCATCATCATCTGCAACACCTCCTCCATGCCCGTGGCTTCCCGCGAGGCTTCCGTCTACACGGCCGTCACCATCGCGGAGTATTACCGCCAGATGGGCATGAACGTGCTTCTCCTGGCCGATTCCACCAGCCGCTGGGCCCAGGCCATGCGCGAGATGTCGGGCCGCCTGGAGGAGATTCCCGGCGAGGAGGCCTTCCCGGCCTACCTGGAGTCCGTCATCGCGGGCTTCTATGAAAGGGCGGGCATCGTGAAGCTGCGCGACGGAGGCATCGGGTCCGTCACGATCGGCGGGACGGTCAGCCCCGCGGGCGGCAACTTCGAGGAGCCCGTCACGCAGGCCACCCTGAAGGTCGTGGGCGCGTTCCACGGCCTCTCGCGGGAGCGCTCCGACGCGCGCAAGTACCCGGCCATCCACCCCATCGACTCCTGGAGCAAGTACAAGGGCATCATCCCCGAGGTCAGGGTCCGTTTCGCGCATTCCTTCATCGCCCGCGGCTTCGAGGTGGAACAGATGATGAAGGTGGTCGGGGAGGAAGGAACCTCGCTTTCCGACTACGGGATCTACCTGCGCGGCAACCTGGTGGACGCCGTCTACTTCCAGCAGAACTCCTTCGACCCGGTGGACGCCGCGGTCAGCCCGGAGCGCCAGCGCTACGTGTTCCAGCTGCTGCTGGAGATCCTGGGGACGGAATACGGCCTCAAGGACAAGGAGGACGCCCGGTCCTTCTTCAACCAGTTGCGGCAGCGCTGCCTGGACATGAACGGCGCGGAATGGAAGACGAGGGAATTCCATGACGCGGAGGCGGCCATCAGGGACCTGATGCGCTCCCGCTCGACAGGCGTCTCGGCGGAGTTCAAGGCCCTTCCCGCGGCAACGGAGCAGACATGAACAGGGTATACACGAAGATCGAATCGATCACGGGCAACGTGATCACGGTACGGGCCCGCGACGTGAGCTACGGGGAACTGGCGGAGGTCTCCACGCGCTTCGGCAGATCGCTGGCCGAGGTGAACAAGCTGAAGGACGACCTGGTCTCCCTCCAGGTCTTCGCGGGCGGCCGCGGCATCAACACGGGAGACGAGGTGCGCTTCCTCGGGCACCCCATGCGCGTCTCCTTCTCCGACGACCTCCTGGGCCGCATCTTCACCGGATCCGGCATGCCCCGGGACCGCGGGCCGGAGCTCTCCGAGAACCTCATCACCATCGGCGGGCCTTCCGTCAACCCCTGGAAGAGGATCATCCCGCGGGAGATGATCCGCACGGGCATCCCGATGATCGACGTGTTCAACTCCCTGGTGAAGTCGCAGAAGCTGCCCATTTTCTCGGTCTCCGGGGAGCCGTACAACCAGCTGCTGGCCCGCATCGCGCTGCAGGCGGAGGTCGACCTCATCATCCTGGGCGGCATGGGCCTCAAGTACGACGATTACCTGTACTTCCGCGACACGCTGGACGCCGGCGGCGCTTTGTCCCGCTCCATCATGTTCGTGCACACCGCGGCGGACCCCGTGGTGGAATGCCTCATGGTCCCCGACCTGAGCCTCGCCGTGGCGGAGCGCTTCGCCCTGAAGGGCAAGAACGTCCTGGTGCTGCTCACCGACATGACCAACTTCGCCGACGCCATGAAGGAGATCTCCATCACGCAGGAGCAGGTCCCCTCCAACCGCGGCTACCCCGGGGACCTCTACAGCCAGCTGGCCTCCCGCTACGAGAAGGCGGTGGACTTCTCCGACGCCGGCTCCATCACGATCCTGGCGGCCACCACGATGCCCGGGGACGACGTGACCCACCCGGTCCCGGACAACACCGGCTACATCACGGAGGGCCAATACTACCTGAAAAACGGCCGCATCGAGCCGTTCGGAAGCCTCTCCCGCCTGAAACAGCAGGTCAACGGCCGCACGCGGGCGGACCACAGGGCCCTCATGGACGGCATGATCAAGCTCTACGCAGGATACAAGGACACCATGGAGAAGAGGGCCATGGGCTTCGCGATGTCCGGATGGGACAGGAAGCTCCTGAAATACGGGGAACGCTTCGAGCGGGAGATGATGGACCTGTCCGTCAACGTCCCGTTGGAGAAGGCCCTGGACTCCGGTTGGGAGATCCTGGCCGACTGTTTCGAGCAGAACGAGACGGGACTGCGCACGGAACTGATCAGGCAGTTCTGGCCCGCGGGAAAAAGGTGACGGAGCGCCATGGCCAGGATCAAGCTCACCAAGAATGAGCTGAAAATCCAGAAGGACGCCCTGCGGATGTACGAGCGCTACCTGCCTACGCTGCAGCTGAAGAAGCGGCAGCTGCAGGGCGAGATCCGCAACGTCGACGGGAGGCGGGCGGAGCTGGAGTCCCGCCGGGAGGCGACGGACAAGGCCTTCCAGGCCTGGATCGGCGTGTTCGCGGAACGGGGCCGCTTCAGCCCGGACATGCTGCGCCTCGCCTCGCTGCGGACGGACCGCGCCAACATCGCCGGCGTGGACATCCCGGTCTTCCGCGGCGCCGAGTTCGCCCTCGCGGAATACGACCTGTTCTCCATGCCGCTCTGGGTGGACCGCGCGGCGCGCAACCTCAAGGAACTGGCCCTCATCGACCTGGAGATCCGCGTGGTGCGGGAGCAGATCGAGCTCCTGTCCAGGGAGCTGGCCGTCACCACCCAGCGGGTGAACCTGTTCGAGAAGGTGAAGATCCCGGAGACCAAGGCAAACATCCGCCGCATCCGGGTCTACCTGGGTGACCAGCAGACGGCCGCCGTGGTGCGCGGCAAGATCGCCAAGGGCAAACTGGTCGCGGTCGCGGAGGTCGGCACATGATCGTCCCCATGAAGAAGACGGCCGTCGTCGTGCGGGAAGGCGACAGGCAGGCGGCCCTGGAACGCCTGCGCGCGCTGGGCGTCATGCATCTCGAGATCGGCCAGGTTTCGAGCGAGGCTCTTTCCGGCCTCCTGGAGCGCCGGCGCATCCTGGAAGCGGCGTCCAACATCCTGAAATCGCAGAAGGCCCCGGCGGGCGCGGCGCTGCTTTCCGGCGCTATGGACGCGGAAGAAGGCGCGCGGACGGCCGTGGCCCTGGTGGAAGAGCGCAGGAACCTGCTGGACGAGCAGGGCCGCATGGCCAAGGAGATCGAGCGGCTCCTTCCCTGGGGCGAGTTCGATCCCGAAGACATCCTGTTCCTCAGGTCCCACGGGGTGCCGCTGCGCCTCTTCGAGTTCCCCGCCAAAATGGAGAGCCGGCTTCCCGAGGACATCGGGCGCCTCGGTCTCCGGCGCGTGGGAAAGCTGGTGCGTACCGCCATGCTCATGACGGAGGACCAGTCCCTGCCGGAAGGCTTCGAGGAGCTTCCGCTTCCTCCGACGGGCATCGAAGGCATGCGGAAGAAAGCGGAGGAGATCCGGTCCCACATCGAAGGGATCGGGAAGGAACTGGCTTCCCTCGCGCCGACACGCAAGGCGATGGAGGACAGGAAGACCGCTTTGGCGAGGGACATCGAGTTCGAGACCGCGCGCGCGGGCATGAATGCGGCCGAAGGGAACCTTGCATGGATTTCCGGCTTCATCCCCGCAGGCGAGTCCAAGGGTTTCCTTGCCGAGGCCGCGAAGGAAGGCTGGGCCGCGCTGGTCAGGGATCCGGAGCCCGGGGAGGCCATCCCCACGCTGGTTGAGAACAACAGGGTCGTGCGCCTCATCCAGCCGGTCCTCGAGGCGCTGGCCGTCGTTCCCGGCTACAAGGAATACGAGATCAGCCTCTGGTTCCTGATCTTCTTCACCGTGTTTTTCGGCATGATCATCGGGGATGCGGCATACGGGCTCATCATGCTTGCCGTCTCCGGATGGCTCTCCGTGCGGCGGAAACGCGCCGGGGAACGCGTGCCGGACATGCTGCGCCTCATGATCGTGCTCTCCTGCTCCACCGTCGCCTGGGGGGCCGTCACGGGGACCTGGTTTTCCATCGACCCGTCCGTCCTGCCGTCGCCCTTCAGGGCGCTGATCCTGCCCATCCTCGACCCGTCCAAGACGGACGCGAAGCTCGTGCAGCAGAACATCATGCAGTTCTGCTTCCTCCTCGGATCGGTCCAGCTCTGCATCGCCCACCTGAAGAACATCCGGCGGGACTTCCCGGGCCTCAAGTTCATTGCGCAGATCGGCTGGCTCATGATGGTCGTGGGCCTGTACTTCCTGGTGATGTACATGGTGGTGGACAAAACGCGCTTCCCGATCCCCACATGGAGCATCGTGCTGATCCTTGTCGGTTTCGTGCTGTACTTCGTCTTCGGCAACCAGGAGGGCAACTTCCTCAAGGGGCTCCTCGCCTCCTGCATCAACTTCATCCCGACGTTCCTGGGCGCGGTGAGCTGCTTCGCGGACATCATCTCCTACATCCGCCTCTTCGCCGTGGGCCTTGCCGGCGCGGCCATCTCCCAGACCGTCAACGGCATGGTACTGTCCATGCCCGCCGGCGTCGTGCGGATCGCGGGGGGCACCCTGCTTCTCTGCTTCGGCCACTCGCTCAATCTGGCCCTCAGCATCCTGTCCGTGGTCGTCCACGGCATCCGTCTCAATATGCTGGAATTCTCCAACCACCTGGGAATGGAATGGTCGGGGACAGCCTACAAACCGTTCGCAATGCAGTCGAAGCGTTAGGAAAGGAGCGCAACATGGATTTCGGTATGATCGGAGCGGGCGCCGTCATGGGCCTATCGGCCATAGGTTCCGCAATCGGCCTGGGCATCGGGGGCATGGGCACGATCGGCGCGTGGAAGAAGTGCCTGCAGAGGA